>Ga0209417_1001506_pt1 | contig 42231 bp, 28 predicted proteins | sample RifGroF2_FD_184002 | JGI IMG/M metagenome (GOLD analysis project Ga0209417, IMG submission 184002) | Groundwater microbial communities from Rifle, Colorado, USA - Groundwater F2 (SPAdes) (version 2) | ecosystem: Environmental > Aquatic > Deep subsurface > Groundwater | place: Rifle, Colorado... | reverse complement strand
GAAAGGGAAGACCTAAAGAATATTGTAGAGAAAATAAAGAAATAAAACTTCATTCACATTAAACGATGTGATATAATCAAATTTTTACATTCTTTTTATTCATTTAACGTTCTAATATAATTAATCGACGTTTTAAATGTAAAAAGGTGTAAAAAGTGAAATTATTTGTAATTTAGATTAAATAAAACAAAATATTCCTATTTTTATATTAAAATTTTAAATATCGATTTGATTTATACATAAAATATTTTTATATTTTATGCGATAAAATTAAACATTTAAATGTGAATAGCTTTAATAAAATTATACAAAATCTTATTTAAGATTTGTATATTATTTAACGAATAATTTAGAGTCCTAATAATCGTTAACATTGAACTTGTATTTTCACAAATTATAAATATTTGATGTAAAAAGACAACTATAAATTAATCGTTTATTATATTTAATATTATTAAATATAAACATATTTTTAATTTTTGATACTATTAATTTAATAAAAAAAAATAAATAATATTTCATGTAATTAAATTTTATTCAAATCATGTTTATATTTTTTATCATTAATAAATTGTTCCCACATACCTCTAATTTCTCCATCGCTCATTATTTTCATTCTAGTTTTATCATTTTCTTTATATGCCCTATAATTTGCTCTTTGATGTGTTACCCAATTACCTAAACTTAATTCATATACTTTATCATTAGATACCGGAGTATAAACCGAAGGATATTTTTTATATTTATTAATAAAATTTTTAACTTCATTTATTTTTATTTTCCAATTTGTTAAATTTTTTGTTTCTTTTGGTCTAAAAAGATCTTTATATTTTACATCATTTATAAAATTTTTCCATTTTTTTTTAGTTTCTATATCCATTGTTTTTTTCCCCGTCGTGCTATTATATTTTTGTTTTTGGTTAGAAATCCAATTTCCTAATCTATTAATTTCCGGATCTTTATTTTTTGCAGGTGGTAATGTTTTTTTATTATGTATATAATTTTTAACCGCTATTAAATTCGCATCCCATATTTCATTGTCATTTTTAAAATTTTTATTATATTTTTTGTCATTAATAAATTGTTCCCATGTGTTTTTAATATTATTATCTTTCATTGACTTTTCATTATTTTTATAATTTTGTGTTTGTGTTGATAACCAAAGTCCTAATCGTTTTATATCGGGATTAACATGTTCAGATGATGGTCTTTTTCCATTATTATCAATAATATATTGCTTGATTTTTTTTAAATTTTCATACCATTTTTCTTTTTTAGACATAAATATTTTCTTGTATTTGTCATCATTAATAAAATCTTTCCATTTTTTTCTTATTTTTTTATTTTTCATTATTTTTGCCATATTTTTATAATTTTCTGTTTGATGATTTAACCATTTTGCCAATACTTTTGTTTCTATTTTTTCAGAATTTCGTTTCGGGCGCTCTCCATGGTCATCTATATATTTTTTTAATTTATCTAAATTTATTCCCCATTCGACAATGCCCCATTTATTACAAATTATTGTTTCAAAATTATTTTCAAATTTATTAAAATCTATTTTCACATCACTATATATTTTTATATCTTCATATTTAATTACAAATTTTCGTAAATTTCCATTTATCTTTTTTCTATTATTGAGAATAAATTCATCTGTTATTCTATCATCAGTAGTTCCTAATGATTTTAAAACGGATTTTATTGTAACAAAATAATCTTTTTCTTTGAATATATTATGTTCATTATTTTTTTCTGTAAATTCAACAACACTTGGTAATAAAATATATCCTAATTTTTTTCCTTCATTTTTTCTTAAACATCTTCCAATACTTTGAATAATATCAATAGTAGAAATTTTATTATCGGCAAAACAAACACAATCAACTTCTTTTATATCTACACCTTCTGTAAAAATTCTTGAACTCGAAATTATACTAACATTATCATTAATAAAATCATTTATATTTTTATTTCTTGTTCTCATATTCGATTCTCCGGTCAAGTAATAACATTTGCATTCAATTTTCATTATTTTTAAAAAATTAATCAATAAATCATGGAATATTTTTGCATTTTTATTTGTATTATTAAATGTTAAAATATGTTTTAATTTATAATCCACAATAGAGCGACAGACTAAATATGCGCACATATAATATCTCATCTCAATTTCCTCTTTAGATAAATTTTCGTCAACAATATAATTATTTTTTTTTATCATTTTCTTAAAACATTGCTTATTTATCAAAGGGCATATTATTTTATAATCGCATAGTTGATTATCCACAATGGCTTTTTTTAATGAGTAAGTATGAATAATTTTACCATATATTTTTTCATCATCCATAGATAATATATTATTTTCGTCTTCTAATTCATCTTCATTTGTACTATTATTTGCATTTCCTTTATAAATTTTTTCCGTAGCGGTTGTAAATAATCGTTTTTCTATTTTTAATTTATCATTTAACAAAGAAGAAAATGATCTTTCACTATTTCCAACCGTTTTGTGTGCTTCATCATATATGCACATATTTAATTTTATATTGTATTTAATTAATATGTCACATAATCTATCAGAAGATTGATATGTCGTAATAATAATTATTTTTTCATTTTTGTTTTTTTTCAAAAATAATTTAATTTCACATATTTTAGTTGTTAATACTAATCCGGTATCATTTTGTTCTTTAATTTCGGCATCAGATCCAATTAATAAATATTTACAATTAGTTACCATTTCACTCCATGTATTATAAACTTGAGATAATAAGTATAGGGAAGGCACGGCAATACACACATTATTTAATTTTAATTTTTTATAAATCCAGTGGCAAACTAATGTTTTACCAGTTCCACAAGGCATATACAAACGTCCCTTATCATTTTTTTTAAAATATTCATTTGCTATATTTATAATATCTTTTTGGTATTCGCGAGGTTTATATGTTATTAATTCTTTTTTTTCTTTTGTTAAATTATTATTTATTGAAATAAATGTATTTGTTGATGTTTTTTTTAATGTATGGTACAGAATTTTAATAACTTTTTTACTACGTTCTATGTTACTAGTTGCATTGATCGTATTGGTAATAAATATTCCTTTATTAAATTTTTCTGAAATTCCAAATGTCAATCCGAGAAATGTTCCTAGTTCATCCCATCTTATTATTTTATTTTTATTTTGCCTATATTTACATTGAACCGCAAAATATTTATTATCATAAGTTTCCAAAATAATATCAATACCATTATCTTTAATAGGAATTCCTAATTGTTGTTTTATTTTATCCGATGATTTATTATTTAATAACCATGAATTTTTAATTAAATTTTTCCATTTATTATCAAAAAGAAAATATAAATGACAAAAATATTCAAAATATTTTCCTTTTTCATCATTAGGTAAATCTTTGATTTTGTTATCAAATTCATCAAATGTTTCGCATTGTTTTATTATCTTTTTAAATTTATTATCCATTACTTTTTTATTAAAGTAATATATTATCATACAATTATAAATTCAATTTTTTTTACAATTCGATAATGAAAATTTTCATCTTTATCAATAATTGCAATACAATTATTAATAAAATATTAATTAAATATATATCAAATAAATAAATAATTTAAGTTCTAATTCTTGGCATAATACACATTGACATTAATTCTTGTATTAGTAATTTAAATGCATATGGTATAATAATTTTCGAAATTTCTGTTTTATTTCTACATGCTTTACATTCATATGTATCATTCTCAGTTGGAAAATGATATTGATTAACATCACGAACTACACGCGATGCAATTGCTCCGCATATATCACATATATATGTTGAATATGCATCAGAATTGTCTAATAATTTTTCTTTCAAATAATAGGCGATACCGTGCGCAATTAAACAATCTCTTTCCATTTCACCCAATCTGAGACCTCCATCGCGAATTCGTCCATCGGGTGGTTGATGAGTCAATGTTGTCTTTGGTCCATGAGCACGGCTATTACCTGTCCAACAAGATTTTCCATTTCTTCTCACATAAAAGACTTCATTAGGAACCTGCAAACAACAAACATGACATTTTTCATAAACTATTTTTTCACTTGCATTATTATCAATAATTGGATTTATATTATCTTTAATTATATTAACTTTGAATAGGTCGTTTTCTTTTTCAACAATTGATGTCCAACCTGCGTGTAAAGATAATTGTGTGATAATATTCATATATAATTTTGATAACGTGTAATATATTTTATCGTTTCCTATTTCTAAATCTTTCATATTATAAAAATTGTATTTTACCATACTATTTATTAATAATTGACATTGTGAAGAATTTAATTCCCAAATCCAATTAGGTATTATTTTAAGAGATGATAAATAATTGGATAAATTTGCAAATCCAACCTTATAACCTATTTTATAATATATTCCTTTTCTTTCTTCATAATCATAAATTTTATCCGGGTTATCGTTTATCAACATTCCAAAAAATTCCAACCATAAATCCATATCAATTTTTGATGTTCTCCCATATGGAAATATGAATTGATAATATGGGTTGTTCCATAAAACATCCTTTTTATATTTACATTTTTGTCCTATAACATTATTTGCATACTCAAAATTATAATTATTCCAATTATTATCATCGTTGGGTTTTGATATCCACATTCTATGATTTTCTGTTACAGCCAAATCAATATTTTCATTTTCAATATAATACATATTTCCTTCATAATACGGATAATCATATATTTTTAAAGGATAAACATATTTTAATTCATTGTTATCCAATGTTGCTATTTTATCTGTTTTTTTAATCTGGGTAATATTTTTCCATCCATTAATTGTTAATACATCTGTATCTGTTTTTAAACAATGTATTTTATCAGCAACCAAATGTTTTAATCTTTGGTAATATGTTGGACCCATAAATATTTTTACTTTTGTTTTTTTTCCTGTTCTTCCATCATATAAATATTCTGTTCCTTTTTCATCATAACCATATTCTTTTAATATGTTTTTTATTTTTTCTAAATCTATTGGTTCAAAAGGTGTTCCGTCTGATTCATATCCTTCTAATACTGATGCTTTGTTCATATATCCTTCAATTAATTGCGCCATTGTCATTCTACTTGTAATACAATTTGGATTAATAATTATATCCGGTTTTAATCCGTCTTTTGTGCCTGGAAAATCTGCCTCTGTTAATTCGTAGCCTATTGTGGATTTTTGGCCAAATCTGGAATTGGGACACCATATTGGAATACCATTTCTCCTAACATAAATTACTCCTTCACCATTACCACCTGCTGTACAACAATAAACTTTACCTTTAAATTTTTCATATCTATCTGTTATTTTTTTTCTTCCATTAACTAATGGTGTATTTTGTTTTGTCACAATTGTTAATCTCCATGCATCGGCATTTGCTTTTACAACATTTCCTTTACATCTTCCGGTTTTTATTATTTTACTATATCCTTTTTCGCATTTAAGTTTTTTATTTGTTGAATAACCACAATGTAGACATAATCGCATAAAATCATCTGCGAGTTTAGTTGATGATGTGTCGTATCTTTTAGTTCCATTTTCCATAGTATGACCATCACCAAGTAACATTCCTTCCAATAATAATTTGCAGTTTTTTCTTGATAATTTCCAAACCCATTTTGGTAAAAATTTGTTTATTGCCCCAACACTATATTGTTTCATATATTTGGCAATTTGAACATTGCTAATTCTCCAACAATTTTTTTCTTTATCAGTTTTATGGTAATTTGATGTTCCTATTTTAAATCCTAATGTTTTACAGCATTTAATTAATGCATCTTTAACCCTTTGTTTATGTGAAGCAATATTTACTTGTGATCCAACTACACATCCTTCCGCAATCCATATTCCAAAAAATGTGCTCCATGCTTCAATATTTAATTTCATCGCTGGTCTAATTTTTCCTGTCTGTGTTTCTACATATTCGGGTATTATAAATTCTTTTAATTTATTTTTAGGTTTAAATTTTTCAACATTTTTAAGATATTTAACTCGTTTTCCCTTAATATCTTTTGCTTCCTCAATTCTAAATTTAATTGGTTTTCTATCTGTTCCAATATACATTCTATGATTTGGTGTTACTTTTAAACTTACTTGATTTGATTCTTGAATATATATATCACCCTCATAATCATATTTTTGAATTGCCACTGGATGTTTATATTTAAGTTCGTCATTAATCAACGTTGCGACTTTATGTTTTTTTGTTATTTCATTTATTGGAATCCATCCCTTGGTTGTTAAAACATCATGACCTTTTGTGTAGCAACAATTGCCAGTCCATACATTTTTATTATTTTGTCTAATCATAAAAACATGAGATGGTACTTGTAAACAATATACATATCCATTATAACTATATATTGACTCATGTTGTCCTTTTTGTTTTTTAATATGTCCATGATTAATTTGGGGTTCGTTTTTTGTTTTTGTTATTCTAACTGATAATGCATCAGCATTTATATTTCCTTTCGTATTTTTAATATGGTAAGGCGATCCTTTTTTTCTTATTACTTTTATTCTAGCACTCCAACCCGCATGAATGGACAATTTCATAACGTCGTCAGCCAATTTTTTTGAGGATGTGTAATAACATGTTGTTGTTTTTGTAACATTTCCATCACATAAAACTAAACTTTCCAATAAAATTTTTGCTTGTCTTTTACTTAATTTCCATACAAATTCCGGTAAATATTTATTGAGTGCCCCAACATTTAATGGTTTAAATATTTTATATATATTTTCATCAATAATATAATGTGAACAACCATATCCATATGGATTTAATTTCGATTTTTTTTTAGAAAAAAAGACTTTTATATTTAATTCATCGCACACATTTTTAATATGATCAATTTTTTTCTGTTTTTCTCCCGCCAAATATATTTTTTTATTACAAATACACCCATCAGCTATAAAAAATCCCAATAATTTTAAGAATGCGTCATAATTAAATTTTTTATTATCAATTTCTAAATATTCAATATCATTATTTTTATTTTCACAATTTTTTTTTAATTTATATCGTTTTCCAATTATATTTTTTGCTGGTATTCGTTCAAATTTATCTTTGCTCCTTAATTTTACATACATATCATGATCCATTGTAACATCGATATCCACTTGTTGCGATCTTAATTTATACATTTCTCCATTATATTCAAATTTATAAATATTTAATGGATTCACGTAATTCAGATATTTATCATTTTCTAAAACGGCAACTTTATGTTTTTTAGTTATTTTATTTATAGGAATCCAACCTTCATCAGTCAATACATCAGCAATATCCAGCAGGCACATTTTATCGCCGACGAATGGTATTCTTTCTGAACTAACTCTCATTTTTCGTTCCTCTTGTCCGTCTATATTTTTTATTCCTGTCCAAACTTTATCAACTACACCAGGTTCATTTGATTTATAAATTTCACTTGCGTCTTTATATATTTTTGTGCTTTCTTCCTCTTTTTGAATTGGAGTTACCTTACCAAATAAAACATCACCATTTGATACTTCAGTCCCTTCCGGTGCATATCCATCATCATTTAATTTATCATAAGATCCTATACGCATTCCTGTAACTTGAATTGGATCTGGTTTCATAAATTTATCATCCTGTGAAGTTGATTGATTTTTTTTAATTTGAGAATTATATTTTTTCAAAGACATTGAACGAAATAATCCTCTATCAATTGCGCCTCTATTAATAACAATTGAATCTTCTTGATTTCCGCCTAACCAACAAGCAATTGCAACAATGATATTTTGTCCTAATGGTAACACATCATTGTATAAATATTTTGATGCACGAGTATTATAAAGTGGTCTTTCAGGATGATATAATATATAACTAATATCTAATCTATCCATATAATTAGTTGCATATATACCCATAGCCTGACGACCTTGAGCATATTGGAAAATATTTCTTGGACCTTGATTATGATTTAAATGGGGAATACTTCCTGCAACAACACCTAATAATAATGATGGATGAATTTCACAATGTGTATATCTAACAAATTGCATTTCATCATATCTATTTTGTATTTGTCCTTCTTGTTTAATATCTTTAACTTTATCTATAGAATCAATCATTCTTAAACGCATTTTTTCAACATTATTTATTTTAACACATGGCAAAGCATAATATAACATTTCCGTATCAATATATTCAATAATATATGGATTTTGTAACATAAAATTTTCCCATAATCCAATTTTTGTGGCGTCATTTATTACATCTGTTGATATTTGATTTAAATGTTTTTTATTAAATTTTATAATATTGTTTTCCACACAAAATAATGGTCTAAAAAATCTTCCTCCATCAGTATAAATTTTAATTTCAAAATCATCAATATCATAAACAATTGATATTCGTGGATCAAAATAACATGTTAATTTTTTATCCCTAATATCATTATAAAAAATCATTGAATCTTGACGTTTTAATAATCCGACCCAATCGCCATTAATAAATACTTTTGTGAATTTATTTAATTTTTTTAATGGAACACTTTCGACATCAATTATATATTTACTTATATATTTTTTGATTAATTCTGTTTGTTCATTATTTAAAATTGTTATGCCACTTAATTGTGTTAAATGTTTTACCAATCCTACTTTGGCATGTTCTGGCGTTTCTTCGGCACTTAAAAATCCCGTTGAAGAAACATGAAAATGTCTGGGACCAAATAATTTATTTGTTGATTCTAATGCCATATCAACACGTGTTAAATGCGACATCAATTGTTGATTATTATTCCTTTGTAATGGCTGTGCAACACCTTTTCGTTGTAAAAATTGTCCAATTAATAATGCTTTTTTTATACCTTGTTCTATAATACTAATTTTGATTTGTGATGTTATGTTAGTTGGTTCATTTACATTAATGCTTGTATTTTTAAAATATTTATTACAATCACTTATCATTTTTCTATATAAATGTAAAAACAATGAAAATAATAAATCGCCGGGCATTTCAACACGTTTATTTACATATGAATCGCGATCATCTAATGGTTTTTTTTTTAGAAAACCTTGCAATAATTTTTTAATCATATAGCCTAAATAATATGCCTTTTTAATATTTCCTTTAATATGTGGCAAAAATACATTTTCTAATAAATAATTCAAATGTGCTATTTTTTGTTGTTTTTCTAATATAGGATCAGTTTTTGAATATGTTCTAACAACTTTTATTTTTGGTATTATATATTCTATGGCTGAATTTTTGTCTCTTATTATTTTTCCATGTTTATCTCCTTTTACATTAGTTAATGCTGATCTTAATAAGTTTATTATGTCTTCATCATCATCATCTCCACATATACATTCTACAATGTCTTTATCCTGTTCAATTCCCAAAGCCCTAAATAATATAAAAACGGGAAATTCATTAAATATTGGAACACGTAAAAGCAATAAGTTATCCTTTTTCATTTTTATTGCAACAACTTGTGTTATTGCAACTTTATCATATGGTTTTGATTGCACTTGCACCACATATGTTTCAATTCCGGAATCTTTTTTAATATATACTAATGGTTTATTATCAACAACTTTATCTTGTGATATCATAACTTTTTCGTTACCATTAATTATAAAATAACCCCCTGGGTCATATTTACACATTGATTTGAGATTTGAAGGATCTATAACAGAAGAGCAATATTTTGAACGAACCATAACAGGAACAATAACTATCGGACCAATTGTAGGGTCTCCAATTATTTCTTCTTTTTTTTCTTTTGTGGCAATATTTATACTTTCTTTTATTTGTGTAATAGTTGCAAAAATTTTACATTCATATGTCAAATTATAATTTAATGCATCTATCGGATACATTTTTTCATTTTCTTGTTCTATAACAGGAGGTGCTATTTCTATACGTTGAAATCTAAATTTATGTCTTATTTCATTTGTCTCTGTCATTGATGTAAAAAAAACAGGTTCGTCATTTTCCAAAAAAATCTTTATATCATCCATAAATTTATTATAAGAGTTATATAAATGTGAAAATTGAATAAAACGTCTATTAAAATATAGGTCACTTAGTTTATACACGTCATCTATTGTTAAATTATTCATTGTCTTATTAAATTATATATTCTATATATATAATTTAAATTTCAATTTTTTTTAATAAAACACTAAAATCTTATTAAATCGTGTTATAAAAATAATATAATATTAAATAAAAAAATAAATTTGTTTAATAAATAAATCACAATTTAATATTTTTAATGTTTCGTTATTTTATGTTGTTGCATTGCGACAACATAAAATAGCCTCAATAACTTAATTTTGTCGCGAACGACAAAATTAAGTTGTTTTGTTATTAAAATATGTCTTGTGAAGCAAGACATATTTTAATTGTTTCAATTTTTGGAATTTTTATTAAATTTATACCAATACATACAATTTAATTTTTACAAAAATTCAAATTTTTAATAAAATTATTTTTATTAAAATTTAAATATTTTATATTATTCAAATTTTCCAAATTAAATTTTTTATTAATATTTATTAAATTGTTATTTATATTATATGAAATAATTTATTAAACTCCATTTTTATTACATATAAATTTATTTTAAATTTTAATTTTTATTTGTCTTCAAAATAATAAATTAATGTAATATTATTTATATAAATAAATTGATTAAAAATTAAATTGTGAAATAGATTTAGAGTTTCCAATTTATTGGTTTTTTATTATGTTTTATTAGATACTTATTTGTGTTGCCAAAAATATCGCTATCTTTAAATGCTGGAAAAATATTCATTTTTTTATTATAAGATAATGGAGATGGATGGGAAGTTATAATACAATTATGTTTTTCTAAATCAATTAATTCTATTTTTTTATAGGCGAATGAACCCCATAATAAAAATACAATATAATCGCATTCATCAGATATTTTTTTAATAATAGCATCTGTAAAAAATTCCCATTCTTTTGCATGTGCTAATTTTTTATTCATAATTGTCGTTAGAGCAGTATTAAGTAATAAAACCCCTTGTTTGTTCCATTTATCCAAACAGCCATATTCTGGTATTTTTTTAATATGACCATAAATTTTAAGATTATTAAAAATATTAACTAAAGAGGCAGGTAATTTTAATGGTTTTGCCACTGAAAACGACATTCCCATTGCTTGAGGAATTTGAACATTATTTATTTTTTCAATTCCCGGATATGGGTCTTGTCCTATAATAACGACACTTATATCAAATACTTTTGTTTCGTTAAATGTTTTAAAAACTAATTTCGGGTAGGGAACAATTTCTTTATCATTTTGAATATCATCATTTAATTTTTTTTCTATTTTTTTACATTTTTTATTATTAATAATATCTTTAAAAAATTTAATCCATGATTTTTTAATATGTAAATCATTTATTTTAAATTTCTTATTTTTATAAATATTCCATTTATCTAATTTTGCATATTTTTTTGCTGTTCAATAAATACTATACAATAATATTCAAAATATATATAAATTTGTGCGTTTTTTTATTAAAAAAAATTATATATAAAGAATATATAATTAATTTATTTATGTCCAAATATGTTGATACAAAAACAGCAAAAAAAATCCTTAATGTATCAACACAAACATTACGTAGGTGGGCAAATGAAGGAAAAATCGACTACATTACAACAAAAGGTAAACATAGAAGATACAACATCGAAGAAACAAAAGAAAATTCCCATAAAGAAAAAATCATCTATGCCCGTGTTTCCAGTAAGAAACAAATCGATGATCTCAATAGACAAATCAAATTTCTTAAATCTAAATATCCAAAATATAAAATTATCTCCGATATTGGTTCAGGAATTAATTTCAAAAGAAAAGGATTTATCTCCATTTTGGACAAATTATTCAGCAAAAATATCGAAGAAGTTATTGTCTGTGCAAAAGATAGATTCACAAGATTCGGGTTCGATTTGTTCGAATATATCTTTCGTTCCTTCGGTGCTAAACTCAAATTTGAAGATGACAAATTTAAAACCCCAAAAAAAGAACTCGCCGAAGATTTATTATCAATCATTTCGATTTTTACAGCAAGATTCTATGGTTCAAGAAAATATAAAATTTACACGAAAGATTAAATTTTTTCCCTCTACTGACCTTAAAATATATCTTGAAAAATGTTTTGGTGCTTCCAGATTTTTTTATAATAAAACTGTTGAATATATTAATTCCGAATATGAAAAAAATAAAAAAAAATATGATAAAGATGTAAAAAAAGGTTGTGCTTATAAAAATAAAAAAGGAAACCAATGTTGTAAAAAAATTTCAAAAAACTCAAATTATTTTTGTAATAATCATATTAAACAAAAACCTAAATTATGCCCCTCTTTGAATTTTATCGAATTAAGAAATAAGTTAGTTACAAAAAATACAGAATTAAAAGAAAATGAAAAGTGGCAAGAAGAAATTCCATTTGATTTAAGACAAAATATTATTAAGGATGCAATAACTGCTTTTAAGGTATGTATAAGTAATAAAAAGGCTGGAAATATAGATAAATTTAAAGTTGGTTTTAGAGATAAAAAAAATTTAACGCAAATATTTCATATACCACAAGAATTTATAAATTTTGAAAAAAAAATGTTATTTCCATCGAAGAAATTAAAATTTCATATGACTAAAAAAGAACAAAAAGAATTTAAAAAAATAGAAATGAAAAAAAGATTAAGAATAACGGTTCTAAGAAAATATCCAAACAAATATTATTTTTGTATTCCTTTAGAAAAAAAACAAGAAAAAATAAAACCTAAATTTAATGTTATTTCATGTGATCCAAATGTTAGAAATTTTATGTCAATATATTCATCAGATGGAATATACGGAAAATTAGGAGAAAATATAACAGATAGGACAGATAAAATACAAAAAAGGTTAGATTATTTAGAAATGTTAAAAAATTTTGTAAATAAGAAAAAAAGATATAGAATAAAAAGAAGATGTTCTTTATTGAGAAACAAAATAAAGAATATAATAGAAGATTTCCAATGGAAATGTGCTAATTTTTTGTGTGTAAATTTTGAAACAATAATAATGCCAATAGCAAATATAAAAAGTAAAATAGAAAAAAATGGGAAAAGGGTAATAAATAAAAAAGTAGTGAGAAGATTAACGACATTAAGGCATTATTCATTTATAAATAAACTAGAACATAAAGCAAAAATGTTAAAAAGGAATTTAATAAAATGTTCAGAAGAATTTACAACACAGACATGTGGAAATTGCGGAGAATTAAATAAAAAAATTGGGGGAAAAGAAGTATTTATATGTGAGAAATGTAAATATAAAGAAGACAGAGATATAAATGCTTCAAGAAATATTTTAATAAGATGCCTAACAAAACTTATTAGGGTTGATCAGCCCAAATAGATAGACTCATTTTTTGTAGTCTATAGAATAATATAATAACAAAAACGACTCTTTTTTTATGTTGCTTTTGTATATTATTCAATGATCTGTAAAACATTTATCATCCATTTTATTTAAAACCATATATAATATTCATTTTAGAATTCAATTTTTTTTTATAAATAATGCAATAAAATAATTAATTTTTTAATATTTTTGTATTTATATAATAATAGCCTAGGATAAAAATTCCAGAAACATTAAAAAATTAAATTGTGAATATACAAATATTAGCAAAATTCCAAAATCATTATCAAATCTAAAATATACTAATTGATAAATTTAATAATTTATTTTTATCGTTATATAATAATTTAATTTAAAAATGATATTAAAAGTAATTAATTTAAATACTTATATAATTTGGTTTAATTAAATTTTTATATTTTATTTTCAAAAATATAAAAATTGAAAAAAATATATTAAAATAATATAACTTATATATTAATAACTATGAGTAATGAATTTTTAAAAAAATACATTCCGTGCAAAACAAGTGAATTGATTGGAAATAAGACGCAGGTAACTAATATCAAAGAGTGGCTCAAAAATTATGATGAAAATAAATTAATGTATTTGAGTAAAAAAAAAAAGGGAAAAAATAGGAAATTTATTAGTAATGATATTAAAAAAATGAAAAGTTGCATATTATTAACAGGAAATCATGGAATTGGAAAAACTATCGCAATTGATGTAATATTAAAAGAATTAGATTACGTAAAAATTCCTATAGATGTATTTAAAATAAAATCAAAAGATGAAATTATATATTTTTTAGAAAATACAGAGAAAAGGATTAAATTTAATTTTATGCTGACAAAGAAAAAACAGAAACATGTTATTGTAATTGATAATATAGAATCCATTGTTTCTCCAATAGGAACAAAAAGTATAACATATTTGACAAAATATAATAACAATAGATGGGTAATTCCTATAATTTTTATTGCATCGCGAAAACATAAAAAGGTTACAACATTAATTAAAAAAGAAGCATTAGAATATAAATTTGTAGATCCTCCAATTCATGAATTATTTAAATTGACAAATAAAATATGTGATAAGGAACATATTATAATAAATAATATATGTAAAGAAAAATTAATAATTCATTCAAATAGTGATATTAGAAAATTAATAATGATATTAAATGATATAAAAAATACATTAAAATCAAATGTAAAAATAGATGAAGAATATATAAATAATTATATTGAAAACACAAAAAGTAAAATAAAAGATAGTGATTTATTCCAAAAGGCTCGTTCATTATGTTCGAATTATAAATCAATAGAAAATTGTTTAAACATATATTATAGTGATAAAGTTTCATTACCTTTAATGATGCAAAAAAATTATTATAAAAATGTTAAACAAGGGTCAAATAAATTAAAAATATGTGCTGAAATTGCATCATATTTAGCAAAAGGAGATGTAATAGAAGATTATATATATAGTAATCAAAATTGGGATTTATATGACATACACGGATTTTATACATGTGTTATTCCATCATATTTAGTATCACATAATAAAAATTATTTTGTATCCACAGAATTACCAGATGATTTTAATAGAACATCTATAACAAGTATAAATAAAAAAAATATATCAAATGCCACAACAAATAAAGAAACATATGATATATTTGATTTAATAAATATAAATACATTATTAACAGAATTTATTGTTGATGATAAATTAGATTTATGTGCGGATGTTATAAAAACGTTAAAATTAACATATGACCAATTCGAATCAATATTAAAATTAAATAAAATTAATTATAAAAAAATAATTAACAATAAAATTAAAAAAAAAATACAATTTTTTTTAAATAATTAAAAATATTTTTATTATAGAAATCATATTTAAACTTTTTTTTTGAAACGTAAAAAAATTTCTTTTTTTTTATCTAATTATAATATAAATGAGTGAAAAACATCGTTCTCGATCGGATGAAACAATTGGAGAAGACAAAAAAGAAATTATAGGAAAATTTCTTAAAAAAGGGATGCAAGATGCTCAAGTTCTTGCCGAGTTAAATTCGAAATATAAGGATACAGAAGTAGTAAAAACGTTATTTGATGCATATAAAGTACGTCAGGAACGTTTGCAAAGACGTGCATTAAGATTAAAAAACGCATTAGTTTCACATTACAGCCAATTGAGTCTAAGTGAATTAATTAAAAAGGCTGAAAAAATTAAAAAGAAAAAAAAATATACAGATGATGAGTTTGATGCGTTTATGAAAATGTTATTAACGGATTCAAGATATGCGAAAGAATCATACCATATCCCAGCGGGACAAATGAGCGCAACATTAGGATATTATGGTCCGGCAAGTTTTTTTGGTGAGAGATTGCACGTAAAAACTGGTGAATTTGATGTTTTACAAGAAATATTACAAATGGGAGCATCAACTAAAATTTTGCATGATAATGTTGTTATACAAAGTTTGCAATATACTGATTGTGCTCCTAGTTCATTGATGGGAAAATTTGATCGTAATAAACATAACGCATATTCATTTATACATCCTGTTCTAGCTGCGTTATTTATTCCAAAAATTAAATTGGTTGATGAACATATGTTGATAGCAAGTATTCCAAATATTATTAAATCAAAATATGAATCTATTCCAATAACAAATCAACCGGAAATGGAATTATATATTGATATAAATGTCGATCCGAACAATGAATTAACACAACAAGATCCGCCTCTAGTTTCATTACGTAATAGGGCATTTGCTCAACTTAAATTATGGGAAAATGTTATTAATTTGAGACAAGGAAATTATTATTATCCTAAAAGTGGTGAATTTTTAATGGCACTTGATAAATGCCATAGTAATATATTTGATGCGCCTGATTTATCATATGTTCGCGATGAAGGAATGATATTAAGAAAATTACTTGGAGTTTTTTCAATGCGTCCCACTATAGTAAGTGTTGCACCATATCATTCAATGCAATATGGTGTTTCATTTGGACACGAAGCATTAATGGGAATTGATAACACAATGCCTTTCATAAAAGTATCATCTATTCCAATTATCACAATAAAATTACCCGATCCAAATTCAGAAATGTCTATAGATTTACGTCAATCATTAAATCAATTACATTGGTTTTCTGAACATGGAAAAATAATGCCAAAGAAATTTTCTATTTTGTATAGCAACAATATTTTAATGTTTTATGCAAATAGAAGAACTGGAACACAATTTAATACTGCATCATTGCGTTATCCACAATTAATGTTTTCACAAGGAATTCCGGCATCATTTTCAAATTGGCAAATGATAAATAATTCACCTGTTAATTATGAACAAGAATTCAAAATTAATAACGATACTTTTGCATTACGAAGTGTAGTATTTGTCGAAACATCTGCAGTACATAAAGGATTAATAATTGGCAATTCTGCTGGAATTAGAAGCGATCCTAATCCTGAGCGTGGAGAATATGAACGCCATTGTTATTTATATGATCCTCAATCAGCATCATTATTTATGCAACCTCAATCAGAAGAATCGGGAAAATATGTCTTAAATGATCCAGTTACCGAAATAGAAGAATTTTCTATTACTAGTGGCGCTATGGCTGAAACATTTGAAGAAAGAGCAAGAAAGTCAGGAACAATATATATTTATGCTAAAAAAACAGAACGGGGAGAATCGATCACTCAAATTAGGGGAGTAAGTTATTAAATATCAAACCAATAACTAAATTCTTTGAATTTAGAATATATTTAATTTAAAAATTAATAATTTTTAAATTAAAATTATGCCATTTGAATAATTATATTATACTTTTAATAAAATACACAATTTTAAATATAAATACTATTAAATATAACGGATTTTCAAAATTTATTTAATATAAATATATTTGTTAATTTAAAAAAAAGAAAAAAGATTTATATATTTTAGAAATTTGATAAAATAATTGATTAGAAATAAATAATAATTTAATTAAAATATATCATCTTGAACATATTTTCTCACCATTTTTACAAATGTATTAAAATTATAATGGCTAAATGGTAATTTGCTTTTCACCTACCAATACTATTGGTAGAAATTTTAGAATTTTTAATATTGTATTTTTTAATTTTGGTTTTGCACAATTTTCCAATAATATTATCATTTAAATTTTTCTAATTTATATAAAATTTAAAAAATAAAAAAAAATATAAAATTTGTGAAAGATATAATTTATTTAATTAAATATAAATACAATATAAAATTAAAATCCATAATATGTTTTTAAAAATTTTGGAGGATTTATATAACTAAAACCTGTTATTTTTTCTAAATATTCAAAACATTTAATTCTTTTATTTGTTTCGCTTATTCCATATGTTGCCCAAGTATCAATGGGACATCCATTCTCATGCGCATATATCAAACAATCATAATTTCCATTTTCCATTGCTTCTCTAAAAGTTTTTTTATCCCAAGGACATCCATTTTCATGTGCATATTTCAAACATTCCAAATTTCCCTTTTTTGATGCATTACTACATGTTGTTTCGTTCCAAGGACATCCATTTTCATGTAAAAATTTTAAGCAGTCTAAATGTCCATAATATGATGCATTACTACATGTCCATACATCACATGGATAATTATTTTTATGTAAATATTTCAAATAATCAAAATATCCATTCGAAGCTACATCATAAGAAATCCATTTTTTAATTTTATAATTGTTTTCATGAAAATAAATAAGCAAATTTAAATATTTATTTTCAATCGCATAATTCAAATATTCATAATTATTTTGTTTATTTTGTATAAATTTTTCCTTTTGAATTATTTTTATTATATTATTAATTTTTTTATTATATGTTAATTTTAATAATGATAATAAAACATTATCCGCGATATTTAGTATATTAAATAAAATTTTATCGGGTAAATTTACTAATTCCATTATTTGAAATATATTATCTTTATGTGATTAGAATAATATTTGATTTTTCAATAATTTAAAATTTCAATTTTTCTTCCTGAATTTATATTTCATCACTATTATTAAATTCAAAATTAAATAAGATACATATTATAATTAAATAATTTAAATTTTTAATATGGCTTAGTGAATATAACACTTGTCAATGCAGGTAATACATTTTTTTGTGTTGAAACATTCATGGGGCGTTCACCAACTTGCAAAGGCTTATTAATATCATTCAAATAACCATAATATTGAGCGATATTTGAAATTAAATCAGGTAAAATTGCCAAAATTGTTTTCTTATTTAAATCTTTTACTTGATGAACTATTTTAGTTTTTTTATTTAATCCATATTGAAGATAAATTGAATTCATGACAATATATAAATCATCATTGTCTTGATCATCAATAATAAATTTTCCATTTGTTCTATTTAATACTTCTTGTTTTAATTTATTTTGTATCCTTAGCATATTGTCTTGAGAAAAAAATAAATTAGCGACACTACTTTCATTACAACATTCTATTCCTTGTCTCACGCCAAATTTTGAATATTTTTTTTTCGGTTTTTTCGCTTTAAATTTATTAGCATTCAAAATACTAAATTCATAATTATTACATTGTTTTTTTTTATATGGAAATGAATTTATAAATGAATAATCCATAAATTCAAATAAGAAAATAATTTAATTATTTATTCTTAATATTGTATTGTTCTAATAATGACGCATCATCATATAATAAATTATTTTCTCCTACATTCTGTATTATTTTTATATTTTTTCTATAATTATATAACGATGATCTAGGTACATCAATTTCAATATATTTATCGTTATCATCTTTAGATAAAATTTCCACATTATTATCATTTATTTTCTTAATTAATACAAATTTATATGTGTTATTTCTTTCCTCATGAACCATAATAATACCATTTTTTGGCGTCCCATTAACATTTGTGTCAATATTATCATATTCAATTTCTTTTAAAAATGTTCCTATTCTATTATTTAAAAATTTTCTCATTACGGAAAAAATTACAAATTCGATAAAATCATCATTATTTAATGGATCGTAAGTTTCGAATAAATTTTGTATCTTATCAAACATAACCAATATTTCTTCAGGTGGTTTCACGCCCCCATCACTTTCAAAATCTTTTCCAAATTTAGATCTATCAAATAATGTTCTAAATTGTTGTGCAATTATAATATTTACGACACGACGATTAATTTTATTCGTTATATATTTGAATTTCGTGGAATATATATTATATTTTTGTTCATTTATTTCTTGTGGTAAAACATTATTAATAATATAATCATCTCTAAAAAATGCATCTATTAATACTAAATATCCATAATTAGGTATATAATAATCTATATTATTAATAGAATATATCCAATAATATTTTTGAGAATCTGTTTTTTGTTCTTTAATATAAATATTATCATACATATTAAATTCACTAAATATTATTTCATTATATTGCATTGTCAATAATCCTGCCATAATCTGGAAAATTATCGAATACCATATATCAACCGAATGGAAGCCTGTATTTACCATTTGACGTTTTATTCCATTTAATTGGTATATCATTGAAGCCCATCCGGTTAAACTATAATTTGGCGATTCTGTTAATAATATCATAGAGTGACCTAACATTTTATCTTTATTTTTCATTAAATAATCTAAACTATAAGATCCACCCTGCATTGTTTTATCAATTCTTTTTGGAACGGATATTGTTGGGACAATCGATTCACTAGTATTTTTAGTTCTATTTAAAACAGCTTTCTTTTTTATTTGTTGTATTTTATTAAAATCTATATGTGATTTATCAGTAAGGTAATAACCATACATAATTGTAAAATTAGGACATACTTTCGCTTTAATAATATATTCATATATTATATCATAATACATTTTTTCTCTCCAATGATTAAAATCATAATATGTTAAATCTTTCATATCTTCAACCATATATTCTTCCGGTGTTATTCCATATATTTTAACATTTATTCCCATAGCATCCGGCGCACATAAAATACCCATATTTGCACTATGTCTTATTGGGAAACATGATCTAAATAATAATGTTTTATCTGGTAATCCCTTATATGGATTATTTGAAAATCTATATGAATTAAATGGATTCAGATCCATAAATCTAACATGGCTGATTAAATCATTATTATTTCCAGATAAATCTATATGTTTTTCATCTATTTTATTAAATAAAACTGCTTTAATATAATTATGTGTTGTTATTCTTTCTGTCGTTGTAAATGGTGAATTTATTAATTCTTTTTTTGGTAATAAATCTTCATATATAATATTTAATGAGCCGGAAAATGGATTCGCATTAATATTATATGAACTTATTAAATTGATTGGTGCTGGAAAAATAGGAGTATAAAATGGTGTAGTTTGAATGTTAGGATTTGAATCGATAATAGTTTGGGCTATTCCATGTAGTTTATCATGTTGTTGATATTTTTGTTGTTCCATAGGATTAGGATATAATTGTAAATTAAGTAAAGGAGGAGGAGATTCTTTTTTATGATATTGCATTGATTTTTCTTGTGGTGGTTTTTCTATAATTTTTTTACTTATTGGTTGTTTATATAATGGAATCGTTTTAACTGCTCCCCCTTTATTTAAAAAAAAAAATTATCTCCAATCATTTTATTTTCATTTCTGGATTGTGCGTCGGTATGACGAGTTGTTTTATTTTTGAGTTGTTCTACAGCCTGTCGGTTTAATAATATATCAGCTTTTCCTAATGTATCTACTTCTCCAACCTGATAATGTTCTGCATCAGGATTTGCTTTTAAAAACGTTTGTATCGTTTCTCTATTTATTTCATCCTGTTGTTCCCTATATGTTTTTGGTTCTCCTCTCTGTGGCAATTCTTCTTTTTTTACTAAATTCCATGTCTTTCTATTTCCACCCTTCATATTTTGATCCGGTTCTATATTTTTTTTAACTAAGTGCCAACATTTTTTTGATCCTCCCATCATAGGCTGTTGATTTAATTGAGGCATCGCATCGTTATTTATTTGGGGCATCATCATATTTGGATTTAGATTTTGTGACATGGAAGGAAATTGCGACATTGGAGACATTTGTGGAACTTGTGGCATAGATGTCTGTAATGATGACATTTGCCCCATCATTGGATTGAAATTAAATCCGGCGGATCCGAGATTAGGCATTTGGTTAAAATTTTGCGTGTTTATTGGATTCGCATTTGGATTCACAGGAATTGAATCTAATATATTGTGAGATTTATTTATTTTAGTTGTATAACCTCCAGATAAAGAAGTATCAGAATCCTGGGTTTTTCCATTCTTTTTTGATTGCCGTTTTAAAAGAGATAATATTTGTTCAATTTTTTTTTCTAATTTAGAATAATTCGATTCATGCATTGGATGTTTCATTTCCATATCTTGTTTTGAAAGTTCTGATTCCGAATGTCGTTTTATAGACTTTGGTTTCGAATGATGTTTTGATGAAATATGTCGTTTTGGTTTAATTTCCATTGATGAACCACTAATATCAGATTTTTCTGAATCATTCATATTACTTATAAATAGTTTAAAGAAATTATTTTTTTTAATAACATCCTTTGGATTTTTATATATTATAGTTTCATTAAAATCTTTTATTTTTTTTAAAAAATTATTTTTTTTTATTCTGTACGTCATCGGTATAATATTTTCTAAAAATATATCAAGTTCATTATTTCTATAATCTATATTTTCCAACAAATAAATCAATGTTTGTGAAAAATAAAAAAAATCATAATAATTATTAATATTTTGTTCCGATATAGTTGAATCATAAAAATATGACAATTTTATTTCAATTGGCGATTCCGGAATTTTATATTTAATGCCATCTATAACAAATAATTTAAAATCATTATTTTTTTTTTCATAAACCCATATAGTTTGCGGTGTTAATGTTCCAATACGAAAATCTTTTATTTTTTCATAAATTTTATGTAATGTAAGTAATATTTGGAAAAATAAAATTTTCCAAAAATTTATATCTAATTTTTCTTTATTAGTTTTAATATATTCTTCTAAATTTGTCATTTTATAATAATGTTCTGTTAAGGATATTAACATTGTGTCATCATCACTATATTTGGGTATAACATTGGTTATTGTACCATTTATTTTTTTTAATTCTTCATATTTTATATCAAAATTCATAATTGGTAATAATATGTATGGTATGTCTTCATTAATTACTAATTCACTTAATAAATATAATATTTTTATTTGCATTATTTCTTTTCTGTTTAAATCATCTAAGTTTTTGTTAAAAATGTCATATTTACATATTGTAATATTAACAGAATAATTAACATTTCCAGTTTGTTTTTCCATTTGTTGTGTAGATTTATTTGGATACCTTTTAAAAATAAATTTGTCTTGGTATTCGTATAAATATTTTGTTTTAGAATTTAAAATTTTTTCGTAATCTACATATTTTTTTTTGAGTTCATCAATAGTTATTCCGCGTAATGCAATAGGTTCAAAAATATAACATTCATCGGTTTTTTTATTATAAACATAATCATATAACATATTTAAACAAAAATTTAAATCATTGTAATTTATATCCATATATTAATATAATATATTAATATATTATTATAAATCAATATTTTAATCAACACATAATAAAAATATTAAATTCCAAATTCATATACAATTTCATTATTTTTATTATATTGAAATATATTAATAAAATATAATATATAATATTTAATAGGTTTTAAGCCAAATAATTTTATTACATTTGGATCTTCCGTTTTCCCCCAATCCCAATCTAAATGGTTTTTTTTATTATTTTTAATAATTTTATTTATTATTTTAACATTTATAAATTTATTAAAATATTTATCTATTTTTTCTAATTTATTTTTATTTTTTATTAATGTTTTTAAACTTTTACTACCTAAATTAGCACCATTATAAACATCATATATTATTGAAAAATAATCACGATAATGATCATTAATAATTAAATTATTTTTATTATTTTTAATATAAAATGATTTACTTAATTGGTTCATACTAAAATCATTTATTTTGATAAATAATCCATTTGCCGGTAAATCAAAAAAATTATTTTTATATTTATATCTAATAAATTTATTATTCAATCCTTTATTATTTTCTGTTAATATATTTCTAATGAATAAATCATTGTGTATGTAATTTGGATAAATAGTTTTTATAATTTCTAATGTAAAAAAAATTTGGAAAAATAATCTATCCAAAAAAATTTCTATTTCTTTCCATTTTTTTTTTGATATTTCAATAATACTATTTTCAAGTGAATTAGATACTTTTTCCATTTCTAATATGAACATTGGACTTATTAATTTTCTCGGATAACCTTTTTTATATAATAAATCACATTGATTATTAAATTGCTTTTTTTCTGTTAAATATTTTACATATGAATCACATATATTAAATATATTAGATGGTATTTTATCACATTTATAATAATTATAATATTTAACAATATGTGGTGTTTTATTTGTATATACAAATTTTTCTGTTAATTTTTTTATAACCATAATTTCATATTTGATTAAATTAATTATTTCTTTTATTTTTGGATCATAAAATCCCACAAAAATTGGAAAATATTTATAAACAATATCATCCAAAACAGCAATAATAGCATCAGAGCCACCCGAACCAAAATGTAAATCCGCATTACGTGGTAAATTACAATAATCAAATAATTTCCCCCCTTTTTTATATTTTTTTAAAATTAAATATTTTGATTTATATTTGGTATATTTTTGGTAATAATCAAACATATATAATAATATAATAAATTTTATTTTTTTCTAAATTCTGCAAAATATGGATCATTTTTGATTACATCTTCGGGAATAGCATATTCATCTTGTATTAATATTCTTCCCTTTTTATGAACATGTTTCCCAACTCTATATTTTTTCGGTAATATTCTATCAACGAACTCAATTGTTTCTTTTGGTATTAAATCAGATTTTAAAAATGTTGGAAAAAATTTTATTAATGTATTAAAGAAATAATGTAAATCATAATATCTATTTATAACAGGTGTAGCGTTTATAGTCATTGCCCATTCAGAATATATTTTAGTATTATCTACTCGTCTCGGAATGCATGCAAAATCAAAATCCCATATTCTTAACTGGTACCCAATATTAGGAACAATAAATTCAGATTCACCAATAATATAAATAAAAAAATCTTTAATACTTCCATCATTATTTTTAAAATCAGTTTTATGGACTAATATATTATTTGCTTTAAAATCATTATGTCTAAATTTTTTATAAATACTTTGAATAACCGCTAATGTTGAAATTATTTGAAATAAAAATGTTTTCCAATGTATTGGCTTAAATTTTTCGTATTTTTTTTTAATAAAATCTAAGAAATCACCACTATTTGCCCATTCACTGATCAAAATAGAAACTTTATTATCATAATGTTTTTTTTTATAATGTTTTATAAAATCTTTATATTTTCCATTTTTATCATTAACTTGTTTATCTATAAATAGTGATATATCAGTATAAAACGACGCGATGGGTAATACAATATGTGAGGTTTGATGTGTTTTTACCAATTTACTTAATAATTTAATCATTACTATTTCTGCATTTTCCGGTCTTCTAGTTTCATAAATATCGCCATAATTTTTTTTTTTAATATAAGGAACAACTTTAATAGCGATTTCCATTCCTGATTTTGTTATACATTTAAAAGTATGACCAGTTGTACCACTTTTAATATATATTAAATTTCCTCCTATGCAATCAAGAAAATTATTAAAATTAATAGTTTTTTTATTTAATATTTTTCTTGTGTCATGACTATTATAACTTTCCGTATCTGTATTTGAATCTGATTTTTTATCATCAATTATAGAATTAAATTTTGTTTTGCTTAATAATATTTTTATTGTTTTTAATCTATTTATAATACTATCTTTATTAATATTATTCATATTATTTAAATTAATAAATAAAATTTTTTTTATGTAAATATTTATTTTTTATTTTTAATATATTCAATAATTTTATTAATATCTATATTAGGTAATTTTGGAATACATGAAAATAAATACCGTTGATATATCATTTCCTGACTAAATGTATCGGGAAACATATATTTAATTTCGCTATTATTATAATCTCTATATTTTTCAGATAATATATATTTATATTTTGGAGGTATAATACATATTTTTTGTAAATTTGCTGAAACAAAACTATTTTTTTTGAATTTAATCTTATTAATATCAAAATTATTTATTTTTATATAATCAACAATACTTGCTAACAACGGAGCATATGAATATCTATAATACCATTGTTTATTTTTAATATTTCCAATATAATATTGTAATATCCAAACAAGTCCTTCAATATAATTTTTACATATTTCATTAATTATTTCTTTATTGTTTGTATTAAAAAAATAATTATAATACCTTTCAATCCATTTATTATCATTTCCTAACATTAATTTATCGGGAATTTTTACATCGTTCAAAAAATCTACATTATGTTTTTCTAAATAATAACCAAATAATGGTTCATGTGGATATATATAATTATTATATTTATATTTTTGTTTTAATGAAAATATTTCTTTTTCTTTTAATAAATTCAAAAATTTATTAAAATTTTCATTATTAAATATTCCGTCCTTATTACATATATTTCCGTCTATTTTTCTATATGTTTCTATTAAAACATTAACACCATTATTTATATCAGAATATATATTTATTGATAACATATTAGGAATAAAATCATTTCCTATTAGAAAACATATGAATACAAAATCTAATAATGTTTCCTTTTTTTTAATATTTATTACTGATTTGTTTTTCATAATATTATAACAATTTTGTTTTAATATATCGATATCTAATATATTAAAATTATTACATGTATTATCCAATAACTCATTTTTTGTGAATGATGTTTGTTCTCTCAGTAAATAAATATTCTTTTTTTTACAACATAATGATAAAAATATTAAATCAGTATCTAATCCAAAAATCATAATATTATTATAATTATTAACATCAATATGTTTAAAAATTTTATGTTCTCCTTCTCCATTTTTTTTATCCGAAGAATATATAAATTTAAAATCATTTTTTAATTCAATAACATTAATTTTTTTTTTAATATCAAATATAATTTCTTTAATATTTTTATAATTTTGTGAATCAATATTTTTTTTGCTTATAATTTTATTCAATTTAATGAGAATTTTATTTGACATTTCTATAATATTTTTTATTTTATTCAAGTTTATTTTTTCTAAATTAGGAATACTGAATAAATATTGATTAATATATTTAAATATTTTTTTGATTCCAATTATATTATTTTTAATTAAAATTTTTTTATTGATAATATATTTTTTGAAATATTTATTTAATAATTTCATAAACTTTGTTTTTGGAGAGGCATTCATTGATATGGCAAAATCGTATTTGGGAATATTATATTTAATTCTTAATTTATCATACATTGTTTCATCTGCAACATATTTATATCTTCTTTTTCTTTGTTGTAGAATTTTCGCCATTGGGGCAACACCATCAAATCCAATATATATTATTTTTGGTTTTACTATACCAATAATATTTTCTATTTCATCTGTTATTAATTTAAAAATTATTTTATTTTTCGGCTTAGGTAAAAAATTATTAATTATAGTTAATGGTTCATCAGAATTATATTGCATCGCATTTACATATGATTTTTTAGATTCATTTTCTGCAATTTCAATAATATTGTTATTAATTCTATAATTTCCAGTATTGTGTACAATATGTTTAATTATATTATCATAATAATTCGATATTTTTGAATATGCTTTATATATAAATTGGTTTGCATCTAAATATAAAATGTCAATATTTAAGTTTTTATTACCATTATAAATTATTGAATTTTCTTTATTAATTGTGATGTCCCAATTGAGAAATGCATTTTGTGTTATTGATTTATTGTCGATTAACCATCTAAAAAACTTCGGAACCCCCATTTACTTTAATATAGTATAAATAATTTTATATTTTTTTCTTCAATTTTATTATAATACTAAATTATGGATTCTGATAATGATGAAATTATAGATATGATAAATAAGGCAAAAGTTAATCCTCATATTGGCGGAAGGAGGAAAAAAACAAGTAAACGAAAATCAAAAGGTTCAAAAAAGAGAGTGCAAAAAAAAAGAACATCAAAACGTTCGAAAAAAGGAAGTAAAAAAATGAAAAGGACTACTGATATGTCGGGTGGAAAAAGAAGTAAAAAAACAAAAAAAAGTGAAAAACCAAAAGTAAGTAAAAAAAGTAAAAAAAGTAAAAAATCAAAAAGAGGTATGAAAAGAGAGATGAATCCGATATTCAAATTGTGGATCGAATTAGTTGCCCATATTAGGAAAGAATTGAATGTAAAAGGTGGTCCAGTGACGGCAGTTACAAAATTAGCATCGAAATATAAAAATGAATCCGAAAAACAAAATCCATCGGCAAACAAGGAAACAATAATTAAAAAAGCAAAAGAATTATTTAATAAAGATGTTAAGGACGGAACAGCAATGAAAAAATTAGAAGTATTTCAAAAAAAATAATTAATATAATATCCTAAATGTTGTATCATTTAATATTTCTAATACCTGTGGCATTCTATCAGGCGAAACAATTCCTGTATTGACATATGTTTTATCAAAGGGATTAAATGATTCAGAACTTCCAGTATCAACACGCCATACATGATCATCACAAGTTCCATTTATACCATCATCTAGTATAAATTGAGGTGTATGACCAATTATAATATTATTTATTTCCAATGTTGTTAAAACAGGTTTAACATAATTTTTACACATTTCATAATCTAATGATGCTCTCGTTTTAATATTACCTAAAATACGATTCCAAAAAAAACTATTAATAACACCACTTAAATTTGTTTTAACATTTATTTTTAATACACCAACTAACCATTTTCTAATATATATATTAATTAAACTTAATTTTTCTTTATGATTTTTTTTATTGATTTTTAATTTGTCTAATAAATTTGGTATAATACCCGCATGAACAAATAAATTAGATCCTATAATTATTAATCCTTTTCTTGTACAACCCAAAAATTTTCCTATTTTTTCATTTGGAGAAAATGCTTTTGCTCTTCCTTCAAACCCATTTTTATATATTTTACCATCTTCATCAATATAATTCTCAAATCCTTTTATTCCAAGATATGACACATAATCTAATTGTCCCATTATATTCATTATTTCGTGATTGCCAAATAATGAAATTACCATGCCTCCATGTTTCAATGCTTTTTTATGTAATTCTGTAAAAAATTCTAATATTTTTATGTCTGAATTTTCATCATTTGGTGTTCCATCTATTTTATTACATAAATAAATACCATTTGGTCTACATTTATCAATCTGATCCCCCACCTGAACAACATGTGTATCTCCTCCTGTCCATTCAAGTTCATCATTAATTAATTTTGCTATTTTTAATAATTTTAATGCTAAATTATAATCTCCGTGTATATCTCCTAATACTATAATACGTCTAACAGGTGGTAAAGTAGTTTCTATAAAATCATAATCAGGACAATCTTTTATAAAATTTTCGTACGTATCATTTGTGTCTATCATTATATATATTAATTATATATTTTTTTATGAATAAATAATAAAATTTTTAGATAAAAAAAGAAAAATAATAAAATTTTTTAGTTTAGTTGTGGTGTCTCATTATAATTTAAAATTTCTGCATTTAAATTAAAAATATGTTTCCAATGTTCCGGTTTTATGTTTGCCGGCAAATATTCAATTCTTTGTGTACTTGTACTTGAAAATAAATCACTATCACTCTCAGTAATGATAACATATGGATTTGCCAACACAAAATCACATTTAATAATAATTTTTTCATAATCAATCGCATTTTCTATTTCATTATTTTTTTTAAAATTAATATGAAGTAAATTTATTTGTCCACCATTTTCTTGATAATACAAATTAAATGTACGTATAATATTTCCAACATTTGTAATAATTTGCATACTTAATTCTGTAAATGCATCATTAATTTTTGATTTAGTTGAACTATCAAAATTTAAATTTTTTATCATAAAATTAAATAAATTTATTAATGATATCGCATCCCCTCTTATTGTTCCTTTGGAATAATTAATGTCATTATTTAAGAATTTAAATCCTTCTACTTGTTTGATATCACTCAATGCTAAATTATGTTCATGTTTTAATAATTTAGTAATATCTCCCGCTAATTTTACACTTGATTCTAATTCTGATGTCGTTATTGGAATAGAAACAATTGCGAATAATAATATACAAATTAATAAATATATTGTCATGTTCAAATAATACATATTTTAAAATCACTTTTCAATAGTTTAAAAATTCAATTTTTTGCTCGCCCAAATAAATAAAAAATTATAAAAATTGATAAAAATATTAAAAAATAATTTATGTTGAAATTTGATGTAAAGATCTAACTGAACGTAAGATTTTATTACGAATCATATTTAATTCACCTATAGTTAATGCTCTTTCTCTATAAACGTCATCACATTCCCATGGTCCAAAAACATCATATTTCCTTTCACATTTTTCTCTTGTATGAACACATACCGGTGGTATATCCTGTTGATATTTTGATTGTTCTACAATGATCTCAATTATTTCACCTTTATAATTTGCGTTAATATCAATAAAATTTAATTCTGCATATCCATTGTCTAATATATAATTCCATTTTTTTGATACATATTGTGAATTGTTTATCATCAATCCAATTTCTCCCATAAAATTATCGATAATATCTTTCGTTACTTTATATTTTTCCATTCTATTTAATAATATATTTTTATTAAAATTCTGTATATTTTCCTGTTTAATATTAAGCATAAAATTATCGTATGTTGGTTTTAATGCGGGTAAATTATGTTCATGCAATACTAAGGGACAACATTGAAAACTAACAATAATAACAATAATAATATTAAATATTGACATAATCACCATAGTATTATAAATATTATGTATAATTTTAATATTTTAAATTTCAATTTTTTATAATTTATAAAAATTCTAATATAAGTAAAAATTGAAATTTGTTTTGTATTTAATCCATATTCTAATTTATATACCATGATTGAATTATATTTTCTATCATATAATACATTTTTAATATTAGAACATTTTATAAATAAAAATCCTCCATTATTACTTAAAAATGAAAATGATATTATTGGATATAATATTTCAAAATTAGAAATAGGAGATCATATTATTATTCAAAGAAGAATTGAAAATTCAAATATTGGATATTATCATCATGGAATAATAACACAAACTTATCCAAAAATTAGAATTGCACATGCACATAAACATAAATATAATAATAATTTTTTAAAAACTTTATTTGAAGATAAAAAAATAAAATTTACGGAAACAAGTATAGAAGATTTTATAGGTAATTTTAAAAATAAAAAAATAGAAAAAGTAATATATAATTCAAAGAATGATTATATTTGTCGCTCATACAAATATCAAAAAATAAATAAGGAAAAAATTATACAAAATGTTAAAATTCTTATTAATACGAAAAAATACAATCTTAAAAAATTTAATTGTGAACATTTCTCATTACTTACAACAACAGGAAAATATAAAAGCACGCAAATTAAATCAATAAAAAAATGGTTTAATAAATATAAATTATTTATAAAACTTCCAAATTTGTAATAATTTTTAATTTATAACATATGTAACAATTTTTAATGGTGCATTTACACCATCAAGCGTAACAACACATAATATTAAAAATGTTCAAAACAATATATTTTTGGATGTAACAAAAATGGATATTTTTGCGTGATTGTGTTGTATTTTTTGAATATATATAATGTATGGTTATATTTCAAAAAAAAAATTGAAAATTTAAATAAATAATAATATTAAAATTATAATAACTATGACTACTAATCCATTTTATATAACGACCTTAAATGAATTCCAAAGACCATTGTTGTATTCACAATTTTTGAGAGTTTTAATAATATGTTCAAAAAAAAATAAATTAAGAAAATTCATATATAAAAAAAAATTAAATAATAAAGATATTAATAAATTTAAAAAAGATTTTACAATTATAGAAACAAATATTAAAATAATAAATAATAATATATTTTATAATAAATTATTGATAATCAATAGTGATTTTCTTAAATCAATTAGAAAAGATAATTATTTGGATGAAGAATTAGTATTACCATTATTTGAATTACATATAGACACAATAAATAAAATCATTTCCAATTACAATAATGCAATAGATATGGAAACATTTAAAAAATCAATTGGTATTATGCATTATTATTATAGAACATCACCATATGATAAAACTAAATATTTTATGAATCTTGTTAAAAATCTCAATATTGAACAAAATAATAATTTAAATCTTTCTTTGGATAATTTTTTCGTTAAAAGAATATTTAAAACAAATATTAAAACATTAAATGATTACCAATTTAAAAATATAACGATATTAAAGGAACACGATTATGTTGATATAAATAAGGTATTTAGAGAAAAGAAGTATTATTATAATAAAAATATTAATTTAAACAAAAATGAAATTAATAATATGATAGAATTATTAAATGAATATGAATTATATACATTGTTTAATACATTAATATGTTCCAGAGATTATTGTCATCTTATTCTTAATAATTCATATATATTACAAAAATGTAAAAATTTATTTGATAAATATAATAGTTTATATAGTTATATTATTGGATATGCATGGACTAAATTTTATATTGAAGAATGTATTAATAAATTAGACACGACATCAAATTGTGTTTTTGATATTGAAACTGCATCACATTTACCATTTTATCCAATAGACCATACAAATATCCATTCAAATCCATATGTTACATTATTTTTATCAGAAAAACAAATCAATTCATCAAAAAATTTAATGAGTATTGAACACAATAGTAAAATCGTTACATTAGATAAATTTAAACGAAATTTAAATACATTTATTTCAAATGATGAGAATATCGATTTATTGGATGGAATTAATTTAAATCTATGTGCCATAACTGGAAGTATTATTCCGGCATGTTCATTAGATGATTTTATATTATGTAAATTAGAAGGTTCATATGCTAATTATATTAATAAATATTACAAAGAATCAGATATTGATGTTATGTGTAAATTTGATTCGATATTTGAATTTATTAGATATGTAAATGATTTTTCAATAAAAATTAAGGAAAATATCAAAAAATACAGAAATGAAGATACTAATTTCAATATTATTCCTGATAGAAAATTAATATTTCTTGTTAATGAAAGTTTTATTAAAGAACATATTGAAGAAATTAACAATTATTGCGAAGATAAATTCAATTCAAAAGATATCATAACACATTTTGATTCGCAATTAATAAAAGAATATTTTTACAATACATATTATATTAATTTTAAAAAAGAACAAAATAAAAAAATGAGAAAAAATTATAATTCTGAATTGTGTTATTCCTATATGACATTTTTTGATATGGAAAAAATTGATATAAAATTAGTAACATATGATTCACCAAAAGAAATGATAAAATTATATGAAAATGAATTGGTTTTTTTTGATAAAAACAATAAATTTAGTATGAAAATGGCTGAAAGTGTTAAATTTAAAATACATTATGATGTTTTAAAACACGAATTTGAATTATTTAATGTAAAAACAAATACATTTATAAATAAAATTAAAAAATTTCATTTACCACTAGTTCGTGGATATTATAATGATAATGTATATTTTTGCCCTTCGGCTATTACTGCATTAACGACAGGGATTAATATTGAATATAAATATATTGTCGGCGCTAAAGATCCAGTAGATATTTTAAATAAATATAGAATGCGTGGATTTAGTACTATTTTAAATAATCATGAATTAATGTTGGTTAAAAAATATAATGAAACTAATGATAAAAATGGTGGAATATTTAAAAATTCTAGTTTTGGAACAATGCAAGTTGATAATAAAATATTTGGAAAAACATTTGGAGTAATAAAATCTCCGGTTAAAATTAATAATATTATTAATTTTATTGATAAAAATGGAAATTTAGAACCATTACATGAATGGATTTTTGATGCAATGTATAACGGAAAATTTTTATTGACTAATAAAGAAAAATAAAATTTATTATATATATTAAACGATGTATACTTTTTTATTTATCAATATAATAAAATATTATATTATTATTTCAATATTATAAATAAATAAACTATTTGTAATTAATATTTCGATAATCACAATATTTTAAGAAATTTTCTGTATTTAATACTCCCAAACCACATCCTTGTGAACATCCTATATTTTTATCTATCAAATATTTTGTTCCTTCCAACCATCCAATATCATAAGCATGTTGCATTGGACAAAAATCCATCAAACCACATAAATATACTTTTATATTTTTTTTTATTAATTCTTTTTTAGTAAATATGTCATCCCACGGCTTCATATCAAAATAAAATCCGGTATATATATTTTTTTCTTTCATATTATTACATAAATTTTTTAATCCTTTAAGATCTTTGTTTTCTATTATTAAAAACATTTTATAATCATTCCTATAAAAATATAATTTATTTATTATTCTTTTTATCTTTGATATTATTAGAAATATTATATTTCTAATATATAAATATACCATTTTTACTATATTTGCCATTGTTATTATTTAAATATGTAATTATTATATTATGTTGAAATTATAATTAAGCTATTAAATAAATAATTGCATTGCAATTATTTATTTAATAGCGAAATTTCAATTAGGACTTAATAATGTATATTATAACAATCAAATAATAATAATTTATTTAATACATTATAGAAAATAAATAAAATTATTATATTTTAAAATAATTATTATTATTTGAAAATTAAACTGTAAATACTTTCTTACAATTTAAACAAACAACAAATGTCGTTATTGGTTCATCACATGAACGTGTTTGCATTTGACTAATACGGCATTTACTTTCTCCACATCTTCTACATTTATATAAATCACTGACAGCCATATTATTTTGGATTTCTTCATTTATTCTTTTTTTATTTGTGATATGTTCCCAACTTTGAGGATCTAATTGTTCTGGTGACATAAATGCGACAAATTCCGGCTTGATACTTTTTGATATTAATGATTCCATTAAATTATTTTTATAATTGTTTTTTCTTAAATAATTTAATAATGAATTTGCTTTACAATTATAAATGGGAGAAAAAAACATATTACTATAATTATTCATTGTCACGTTAACCAATGAAAATTCGAATATACTATTTTCTATTTTGGTTGATACATCGAAATCTAATAATATGCAATTAAATTTAAATGTATATTCCTCTTGTTTTCTATATTTTTCAGCATAATTTAATAAATTTAGTGATATCCCGTCACTTGCCATCGAAATAAAATTATTGTTTCTTTTGAGTTTCTTAATTTCCATTTATAATATTATTTTATGTAATAATATTATAAATTCAATTTTTTATATGGAAATTTATAATGAATCTGATATAACATTATTGAATGATAATATAAATGATATAGTTGATAAAGTAAATAAAATACGTGGCAAAACTTTTGAACCCTTTGTTGAAGAAATAAAACAAATAACGGAAATAATAATAAATTATGTAAAAGAAAAAGGAAGAAAAATATATGGGGGATATGCTTTAAATTTATTAATTAAAAACAAAAATTCAGATGATGCAATATATTCAGAAGATGCAACACCTGATGTTGATTTTTATTCTCCAGAACCTATAAAAGATTATATAACATTAGCAAATGAATTATATAAAAAAAAATTTAAAAATGTTATGGTTAAGGAGGCACAACATAAAGAAACATATAGTTTATTTGTTAATCAACATTTATATTGTGATTTAACATATGTTCCTAAAAATATATATAACAGAATGCCATTTATCAAAATAAATGGACTTAAAGTTATTGGTCCATATTTTATGATGATTGATTATTTTAGAATGTTAACAGATCCTTTATTGAGTTTTCCCTTCAGATTTAAAGATAAGCCGTCATTCAAAAGATTTTATTTATTACAAAAATATTATCCTCTTCCAAAAACTAATAAACCAATTCGTAATGCAAATATCGTAAATGATATAAATATTGTTAAAAATATACAAAATGTAATTTATAATTTTATTAAAAATAGAAGTACTATAATAAATATAGGACATTACGCATATAATAGATTTTGTTTAGAAACAAAAAATAAACCTATAGAAATACCATTCTTTGAAATTATTTCCACAAATTATATTTCTGATGCGTCTTTATTAATGGATTCATTCAAAGAAATGGATAAGGAAATTTCAAATGATATTTATATATCAGAATATTTTCCTTTTTTCCAATTTTTTGGATATAGTGTTCGATTTTATTATAAAGATACATTACTTATAAAAATATATAATTATAACAAAAAATGTCTACCATATATTGATGTAAAATTTGGTTCTTTTGGCGAAAACAATAAATTTATTAAAGATAGTTCTTCTTTTGTTAGAATAGGAACATTCGCATTAACAATGTTATATATATTAATAAATATTATAAAATACCGTGTTGATAAAAATAAATATATGATGGATTTATATTTTGAAATGGCGTCACATTTAGTATCAATAAGAAATAATTATTTAAAAGAAAATAATAAAACAATGTTGGATGATTCTATATTTAAAGATTTTATAATTGATTGTGTTGGCGAAACGGAAACTCCAGAAAGAGAACGTAAAAAATTAATTGAAAAAAGAAAAAAACAAGGAAAAAAATATGTTTTTGATTACAGACCCGATAATATATTGAGGGATCCCGAAAGTGTTAATTATATATTTTCAAATTCATCCGGAAATATGATTAACAATAAAAAAAATAAAAAATTTGATTTTTAGATAGATTAAAGTGTATTTAATTTACGATTACATATCCACAAAAAAGCGATTATATTATTTTCGCCGATTTCGTATTGTTAGATTAATTTGGACTAGGAATTTGGGAATTAACCAGATCCTCCGCAAAATGTCGCGCTTCCCAATATTCGACAGCTTGGCAAATTCTCTCATTTTTGTGGATAATATATCCACACTGGCAATTGCTTAGGCTTGTGCATTCATGAGATGTAAAAAGAAAACCACGTGGAAGAGTTCGAATAATATGTTCAATTATTTTTTCGTGGCAAATTCTCAAAATCGCTATTGCTTGTTTTTCACAAACAATAAAATTTGGATCATGTGAATCAATATGATATCCTTTGCAAGAGCAATTGCATTCCGAAAAACTATCACGATGAATATTATTAATACAAGACGTGCGAATTTTGTTTAATTCGTATTGAATATATGCGTTCATGGATATTAAACTATAATAATAAAGGATTATATAGATATTTTAAATTTCAATTTTTTTTTATGAGAAAATATTCCACAATAATAAAATTTGACTTATTTTCTATATATCACCATTTAATTAAAACAAATAATACTATTTAATATATCAAAAAAAAATAAAAAATTTGATTTTTGAATTATTTGACTAAACAACAAAATTTTTTTTAAGATAAAAATTATTCCAAACATTTATTTATTAGTCGCTTTGCGATTAATAAACAAATGAAACTATTTGCAAAAAATGGAATAGCCAAATATTTCGTTAGAAGGGTGGAGGAATGTTGGTTGTCAAATCAAATCCTGAACGCGCAACACCAGACAAAAGCGCATTTGTGGCGATTTGGAATACTTCGTCATAACTAGCAATTTGACAAACGTCGGGTGATATGGGAACAAGAAAGCCACAACGGCAATTACTCAAACAGACACACTTGTGGGATTCGGAAAGATGACAACGTTCATAACCAAAAGACTCAACTAGACGCCCAATCAAATTTATTTTGCGAGAGAACAAAATTGACAACGCCTTTTTTTTAGGAACAATGTCTGTCGGATCTTGTGGATTTATACAATAATATTTTTCACAAGAGCAAACACCCTCCAAAGAATTACAACAATATTTTGGACAACAAGTAGGAAGTTTAGCGAGTGCTTGTTGAATGAGTGTGTCTTTTTCCATATCCATCGATGTCATCTTGTTCCATGGGGTATGTGTTGCCATTTGTATATAATGTATTGTTAGATATTGTTATATCTATTCAATAATAAAAGGAATATTCAGGTATTTGATATTTCAATTTTTTATAAGTGCAATCCATGATTATAATTATAAAAAATTGAAATATCAAATGCCTGGATATTCCTTTTATTATTGATTTATAACACATTGTTATCACAATGAGTAATTATCAACAAATTTACAATCATTTTATTGAGTGTGCCACACGTGGAGATTCAAGATTGGTTGAAATCGCAATTGATGTGGATGATGCCGAAAAAGCAATAAAAAATATGGATAATTGTTTGACAGATGATGAAAAAGACAAAAAAAAATGCGATTATATTGAAATCGTTAAATCTGCTTATGATGAGACAGAACAATTGAGCATGGATCTTATTGACGCAAAAAGAATTCATGATAAAGGAATATTTTGTTTGTTGAATTCATCTATCCAAAATGCTTCTTTGTATAAGGTGACAGAAAATGACGGAACAGCCGATTCTCTTTTTATTTTCTGCCTCGCGCGAATTAATGATGAACTAGCATATATTGAGGAAAATTACCATTTTCCGCACATCCGAACCTAATTCTTTTGATTTTTTTATCTTTTGCACATATGCATATAAAATTAATTTCCATTGAATAATATACAAATACATCTTAATAATGTATAGGCTATTATTACATCAAAGGTATAATTTATTGGTACGTTAAATATTAAAAAATGCTATTAGTATTTTTAATATTTATTGCACATTATTATTTAAAATCGTTTTACATTTTTAAAATTTATTGTATATTACTAAGAAAACAACATTTTTATTAATTTTTTAAAATTTAAAATTTTCATCAACATCAAATGCCCATTTAAATTTGTCTTGTAATTTAGTTGAAAATATTTTATTAGCATCAATATTATGTTTTTTCATAAATGCTATCGATATACGAGGATCAATATAATTAATTTTACTTGTTTCTAACGAAATATTTTTTGATTCTATTTTAATTTTTTTTTTGATAATTAATTTCTTAACTTTTTCTTTTAATTTATTAATTCTTTCAGTTTTATTTTTAATATTTGATTTTTTAAATTTACTAATTCTTCGTTTATATTTTTTAATCTTTTCATTTATTTTATCAATTGATTTATAAAAATTTTTTGGAACTGCTTTTTGGTGATTCATTAAAATAGCAACTTTTGCATTTGCTTTATTATATTCTTCATATAATTTTTCTATTTTGTCAGGTTTATTATAATTTTCATATTTTTTATTGATTTTATTAATTTCTTTTTGAAATAAATATGATGCTTTAAATGTTCTAAATACTTTTGCCGTTAATCCTTCCATAAATGATTGCAAATATTTATTAAGTTCAATTGCATTTATTTTATCAAATAATTGATCAGTTTTTTCTTTTCCGCTTATGAATTCTTTAATATTATTGTAAATATTTGGTTCAACTTTTGCTTTATTAATATAACGTATAGAATCTTTACCTAAAAAATCTAATTTAATTGTATTATTTTCTAATAAATCAATATGTTCACATCTTAATGAAGATACACCTACAGTGTCCGCCTCATCAATATCTTTTTCATTTCCAATACGTAAAGCAAAATTAAAAATAAAATATAATGCGGTTGCCAATTGTCGTGTTTTAATATCTGCTGAAATTAAATTATTGTTATTTATTTCTAAAATTTTTTTAATTTTTCTTTTTAATTTTCTTGCAAAATCAAATTTTTCTTTATCGTGTTTTGTTCTCATTTCAGATTGAGCACCCAGCCAAATATATTTATTTTTACCGGAAATGGGATCTTTCCATTGCGCCAACCATTCCACACTATTATCATGAATTATTTTTTTCCAATGATGTCCCTCAGGTGGTTCTGGCGATTTTCCTTTTCCTATATTAATTATTATATCCTCCGGATAAATTCTTTCCTTTATTTTTCCCAATTTTGGATGATTTCCACGTCCTATAAATATTCCCGGTGGTTCTATTCTAAAATTACCAACTGGTTCTTCCTTTTCATTTACTATTGCCGTTTTATATTTTTTTTCCAATTCTTCGCGCTCTTTTTTAACATTTTGTTTTTCCTCTTTTGGTTTATTTTTTTCAATTTCTTTTTTTTCATCTAAATATTTTTTAATTAAACTAAAATCACATTGATCTAGTGATACAATATCAGAATTATTTAACGTTTTTTTCCAATCATTCCAAAAATTTTTTCTAAAACGATTATTTTTAATATAATCTGTACCAATATATTTTGCATATAGTGTTGCATATTCTTCTGCTTTTTTATTTAATATAATTTCTTTTTCATTACATATTATTGGTATATTGTGTTTAATATATTCGGGCGGAAATAATGGACCACTATGATATAATGTTTTCCATTTTTTATAACCACCATATTGAACTATTGGCTTAACTTCATTTAATTGTCTTGACAATAAAAAAAATGTTAATAATTTTTTATTATTTATTTTATTTAAAGAATTTTGAAAATTGTAATTTCCGTTATCCATAAATATATTATACATTAATAAAATCTTTAATTTAATAAATTTCAATTTTTATAATTTATTTTTATAAATTATAAAAAACCCGAATTAAATGATAATAAAAAATCATAATCATTATATTTTTAAATTATATAAAATATTTAATTGTAAATATAACAAATGGAGAATAAAATAAATATTTATAAAATTTATTTTTTTTGAAATTATTATTAATTAATAATAAAATTTACAATTGATATATTTTAAGATTGATTAATGATTTTGGAATTTTTATACCTTTGTCACAACTTATTTTTTCCAAACAATGTAATGTTTTTGGAATTTTATTAATTTTTGTATTAGAACAATTTAATATTTTTAATTTTTTAATATTTGGTAGTTTTTTTAAATTCCTACACCACATACAATCTAATTCTTCCAAACAATTCAATTTAGGAATTTCATTAATATTTGTACCATAACAATATAATTTTCTTAATGTTTCGTTATTTTATGTTGTTGCTTCGCAACAACATAAAATAACCTCAATAACTTATTTTTGTCGCTTGCGACAAAAATAAGTTGTTTCAATTTCTGGAATTTTTTTTAAATTTTCGCAATTATTACAATATAATTCTTGCAAACAATTTAATGTTTCTGGAATTTCTCTAATTTTTGTAAATACACAATTTAATATTTTTAATGTTTTAATTTCTGGTATTTTTATTAAATTTTGACAATCATAACAATTTAATTCTTCTAAACAATTTAACATTTTAGAAATTTTACTAATATTTGTATATTCACAATTTAATTTCTTTAATGTTTTAATTTCCGGAATTTTTATTAATTTTTCACATCGTAAACAATATAATTCTTCCAAACAATCTAATGTTTCCGGGATTTCACTTATATTTGTACAAGAACAATTTAACTTTTTTAATGTTTCGTTATTTTATGTTGTTGCTTCGCAACAACATAAAATAGCCTCAATAACTTATTTTTGTCGCTTGCGACAAAAATAAGTTGTTTCAATTTCTGGAATTTTTATTAAATTTGCACAATTGTCACAATATAATTCTTCTAAACAATTTAATATTTCTGGTATTTCATTAATATTTGTGGAACTACAATTTAATTTCGTTAATATTTTAATATTTGGTATTTTTATTAAATTTTCACATCCATAACAATCTAATTCTTCCAAACATTCTAATATTTCCGAAATTTCATTAATATTTGTGTAACCACAATTTAATTTCTTTAATATTTTTATATTTATTTTTTTTAAATTTTTACATCCACAACAATTTAATTCTTCCAAACATTCTAATATTTCTGGTATTTCATTAATATTTGTGTAACAACAAATTAATTTCTTTAATATTTTTATATTTGGTATTTTTTTTAAATTTTCACAACTATAACAATATAATTCTTCTAGACGATCTAATATTTCCGGAATTTCATTAATAGTTGTATCATGACAATTTAATTTTTTTAATGTTTTTATTTTAGGTATTTTTATTAAATTTTTACAACTATAACAATCTAATTCTTCCAAACAATTTAATATTTCTGGAATTTCAATAATAGTTGTATCATGACAATTTAATTTTTTTAATGTTTTTATATTTGGGTTTAATTTTATTTATGTAACTTCGTTACATAAATAAAATTTATTTTTATTAAATTTTTACACAAATAACAATTTAATTCTTCCAAATAATTTAATATTTCTGGAATTTCAATAATATTTGTATAACCACAATTTAATTTTTTTAATGTTTCGTTATTTTATGTTGTTGCTTCGCAACAACATAAAATAGCCTCAATAACTTATTTTTGTCGCGAGCGACAAAAATA
>Ga0209417_1001502_pt1 | contig 42269 bp, 32 predicted proteins | sample RifGroF2_FD_184002 | JGI IMG/M metagenome (GOLD analysis project Ga0209417, IMG submission 184002) | Groundwater microbial communities from Rifle, Colorado, USA - Groundwater F2 (SPAdes) (version 2) | ecosystem: Environmental > Aquatic > Deep subsurface > Groundwater | place: Rifle, Colorado... | reverse complement strand
GACGTTGCCGTCATATCCACATGACTTGGGGTCAGTGTAGGTCGCTAACCTTTCACTGTACGACTCTTGCATTCGCTACTCCTTGCCAGTTATCTGGCGCATCCGAAAAATATTATACGTTATCTTTAATTTTATTACTATATTCTTTATGCTTCTTAAAGTTTTCCCAATCTGACTTTTTCAAATTACATAGAATTCTAAAAAAAGTAAGACCCAATGCGTATATATCAGTTTCAATAGAAACTTTTTTTTGCAACAATCTTTCAGGCGCATAATGAGGATAATAGCCGTACTCGAACTCTTTAGTATCTTTTTCAATTAAAGTAGCTAAACCGAAATCTGCAAGCTTAGCACCAGTTCTACCTAACATAATATTACCTGGTTTAATGTCATGATGTAGCACACCATTGCAATGAGCAAACTCTAATCCAAACAAAACTTCTCGCATATACTTGACCGCTTCAATAACTGAAACAAAATTGTCTTTCATGTAATCTTCTATTGATCCTTTTTCAATGTACTCCATATCAAGGATAATTTTAGATAAACTTTCTATATTCCTTATTGGTATAGCGGTATTGATCTTAACAATATGTTTATGTTGACATCTATAAGATAACTGTGCCTCGTCTAATTTTCGCATTATTGACTCAGGATCTTTAACATCTATTACTTTTATAGCTTTTATTGCATCTAAAGTTGTATCCCTTGCCAAATATACTGTACTGAAATGGCCACTACCCAATTTTTTTTGAATTTCATATTTGTCTATTTTGCTTGGAATAAAATCTCTCATTCGATATTTAACCATGCAGATAATAATGAATGCTTTTGTTTTTCATCCCAATACGGTTTATTTATCCCAAATACATCATCACAATATTTGTATACATCTGAACCTTTAGTTAAACCAAATTTTGTTGCAGCAAAATTTCCTTTTGTATGGGAACTAATTGAAATTTTATGTTTATAACATAAAATTTCTAAAATTGCATAAGGATAGGTTAAATAAAACATCTGCTCTTTAAGTGGATTTAAAGAAAGTCTATATGCCACTTTATCAGGTTTCATTCGAGTAATTAAAGATTCGAACTTAGTTTCAAACCAGTTCATAAGTTCTGATACATTAGGTGTGGTCAAAACTACAAGCCTATCTTTTTCAACAAGAATTGGCGAAAGTTTATTGCCATCAATTAAAGTATATCTAATTTCATTTTTTGATAAATCAAAACCCAAAATCTTCATACATCACATCTCTTTTTTTAATGAATGTGCTAAGATTAATAATTTTAATAAATATTATCCTTTAGGCGGAAACTGGTCATTTCCATGGCTATCTTTTTCAGAAATTCTTCCATTCTTGTTGTGTATTACAAATTCAGTATTCTGGTTTTGACTAATCTGACGCCCTTTATCAATAGCCTGTTGTTTTGTTTCTGTATGAACTGATGCCTTTTCACTACCCGCTCTTTTTACATCCCAACCACCAACCTTTTTATTGGGAACAACATGATGTTCATTTTTACTCATAATATATTTCCTTTGTAAAAAAAAATACACATTCCTTGCACAAATACTTAAACTATGGCCTTTGGGAAAAATGGATCGGTGAGTCATCTTTGACAAAAACTATACGCGCCAAAATTGGCTTCGCCGACCTCATTATCCTGGAAGGCCGGGAACATTCAATTTATACCTCTTGCAGCAATCGCAATGTTGCGATTTTATCTTACGCAAATTTGAAGCCAAAAAAGATTATTATTAATAAAGTAAATCAATATAATGTTACTTATGGATATACAAGTAGTTAGAAGTAAAAATATTTTTCTTACCTGCATATAGTTAATCGTAAAAAGATGCAGTTTTGGCAGTTTAGGTGATATAAGTGCCATATTGTCAGTTAAAATAGGCAAAAGAGAGTGCAATAATAAAAACTTGTCAAGTCACACTGATACCCCTGAGTCCTTACTTCTTTACGTCCCGCCCATTTCATCGACAATACATATAAGTTGCACATTGAACAACGATATACGATTGGCGTAACCGAAACGAGCCTCGCAGCCGATAACCGTTAAAAGGTTTCTTTATTTCTCTTCTTTCTTATTAGCCTTCGGCTTCTCTGTCTTTGTCTCAGGCGTTTTTTTAGGTTCGCTCTTGGATGCTGTTTTTGCTTCAGTTTTCGTTTCTGACTTTGTTTCTGATTTGGTTTCTGTTTTCTCTTCTTTTTTCGTGCCTGTGTCGGTTTCTTTTTTTGCGGTTTGGTTATACGAATCGCTTCTGTAGTCGGTCTGATAGAATCCTGAGCCTTTGAAGATTACTGCTGCCCCCGTTCCGATGAGTCTTATCAAACTCGATTTGCCGCATTTCGGGCATTTCTTTAATGCGTCGGCCGTTATCGACTGAAATTTTTCAAAATGGTGATTGCATTTTTCGCATCTGTAATCGTACGTTGGCATATTTATTAAATCCTTTTATTCAGATTTTTATAATTTAAATAACTTAAAAGTAAAAATCTAAAACCCAAAACCACAATTTAAAATTTAAATTGTATCGCGAAGCGATTCTGAAGTTTTGAATTTTAAGCTTTAAACTTTTAGTTTGTTTTCAGTCTCCATTTTCACTGCCGCTGTCCGGCATTGTTTCTTCTTCTTTTGGTTCTGCAATTTGATTTTTATTCACTATTACAATTGCAGGGCGTAAAATCCTGTCGCCCATTTTATAGCCTTTTCTGAATACTTCGAGAATTATCTGGTCTTCCTTGTCCGGCTCGGTTCGCTGCGTAAGAGCCTGATGACACATTGGGTCGAATTTCTCACCCGCCGCTGATATCGGTTCGACACCGAGAGTTTTGAGAGTAACCAAAAACTGGTCATAAACCATCTTTACGCCCTTAACAATGTCGGCGGCATCTTTTATGCTTTCCATGTGAACGAGCGTATGATCAAAATTATCGAGAACAGGCAAAAGTGTTTTGAGTATATGTTCTTTCTCGTAAGCGATTGATTCTGAAATCTGCTTGACCGAGCGCTTTTGATAATTCGCAAATTCCGCGCTTACTCTTTGCAGCCTGGAAAAAACATCGTCTTTTTCAGCCTGAAGTTTTTCAAACTGCTCCTGAAGATTTTCTTTTTTTTCTTCGCTTTCGGGCTGCTGTTTGTTTTCTGGCTGTTTGTTCGGTTCTTTTGAATTTTCTTTACTCATAACTTTACCTATTTTTTATCGAAATATTCTTTTAACTTTTCAAAAAAACCCTTTGTTTTCGGGAAAACAATTTTATCTTCTGTCTCTGCAAATTTCCTCAGCAGTTCTTCCTGCTGGCTGTTAAGTTTTTTGGGCAGTTCAACCATTACCTGCACTAATACATCTCCATTGCGTTTGGTGCGGATATCCGGAAGCCCCTGCCCCTTTATCCTGAACACATCGCCGTATTGTGTCCCCGCAGGTATCTTTAATTCTCTCATACCGTCAAGGCTCGGCACTTCGATTGTTCCGCCAAGCGCAGCCTGTGTAAAACTTATCGGCACAGTCGCGACGAGATTAATACCATCACGCTGCAAAAACGGATGCTCTTTCAATCTTACATAGCAGTACAAATCGCCTCGCGGCCCGCCTTCGAACCCAGGCTCACCTTCACCCGAGATTCTGACGCTTTGTCCTTCGTGAACTCCCGCAGGTATCTTGACAGTTACAAGACGTTTCTTAGACATCCTGCCTGTGCCTCTGCATTTTTTGCAGGGATTACTGATAATCTTGCCTGCGCCTTTACATTGCGGACAGGTCGAAGCCATTTGAAAGAACCCGCCAAGTCCTGCCTTTACAACCTGCCCTGCCCCTCCGCAGGTCGGGCATTTTGTCGGACTGCTTCCCTTCGATGCTCCGTTGCCCAGACATTCTTCACAAATATCCTGACGCGTAAACTCGATGCTTTTCTCGACACCTTTGGCAACGTCATCAAGTGTAAGTTCGACTACCGTTTCAAGGTCATAACCCCTTCGAGGTCCGCGTGCCGCCGAACTTCTGCGCGAACGTCCCCCGAAACCGCCTCCGAACAAATCGCCGAAAATATCATCGAGATTAAGTGCCCCGAAAATGTCCTCGACATTCATTCGTGAAAAGTCATGAACTCCAGAACCGCGAAGCCCCTCATGTCCGTATTGGTCATAGCGTGCCCGTTTCTCTGAGTCGCTCAATACTTCATAAGCTTCCGCGCATTCCTTGAACTTCGCTTCCGCTTCTTTATCGCCGGGGTTTTTATCAGGGTGATGCTTTATAGCCTGCCTGCGATACGCACGTTTTATATCGTCAGCGCTGGCGTTTTTCTCAACACCTAATACTTCGTAGTAGTCTCGTTTAGCCATTTTTTATTTCGTCAAACGGCTGCGTTTACGTCACTCGTAATGTTTTCCGTCTAACGTTTAACGTAACCTAAACGAGCATCGTAGCCGCAACCGTATTCCGTAACTATTTTTTAATTACCTGACCGACCCTTCAATAGCCGGCTTGTCCTTGTCATCGTCTTTCAAATCCGTAATCAGCACATTGGTTGTCAGCATTAAACCTGCAACCGATGCCGCGTTTTGCAGAGCGCTTCGTGCGACTTTAGCCGGGTCGATAATTCCCGCTTCGACCATATCAACGAATTTGCCGCTGTTGGCATCATAACCGGTATTGCCCGTTTGTTCGAGCAATTTTTCAACGATTACATCGCCGTCTTCATCGCCGTTGTCAGCGATTTGTTTCGTCGGTGCTTTCAAAGCTGTTGCGATAATATCGAATCCGATTTGCTCATCGCCCTTTGCCTTGCCTTTTGCCTGACGAACTTTTTCAATTGCTCTAAGATAAACAACTCCGCCGCCCGGAATAACACCTTCTTCAGCAGCCGCTTTGGTTGCGTGAAGAGCATCATCGAGCAGGTCTTTTCGTTCTTTCATTTCCGTTTCAGTCGGAGCGCCAGCTTTAATCACAGCAACGCCTCCGGTCAGCTTTGCGAGCCTTTCCTGGAGTTTCTCACGGTCATAATCGCTTGTAGTCGCTTCGACTTGTTTGCGAATCTGTTCGCAGCGTGCGGTAATTTCTTTCTTGGTTCCGGAGCCTTCGATAATTGTCGTGTTTTCTTTTCCGACAACAATTTTCTTTGCTTTGCCGAGCTGGTCCAATGCAACTTTTTCAAGTTTAATGCCGAGATCTTCGGTAATTACAGTTCCGCCTGTCAAAGCGCCCATATCGCCGAGCATAGCTTTGCGTCTGTCGCCAAAGCCCGGAGCTTTAATCGCACAAACTTTCAAAACGCCCTGCAACCTGTTTATAACAAGAGCCGCAAGTGCTTCGCCTTCGACTTCTTCGGCAACAATCAGCAACTGTGCGCCGACTTGTGCGATTTTTTCAAGAAGCGGAACTACCTCAGCAATGCTCGAAAGTTTCTTTTCGTACAGAAGAATATAAGCATCTTCCATAACAGCTTCCATCGTAGTCGTATTCGTCATAAAGTAAGGCGAAATATAACCTCTATCAATCTGCATACCTTCGACAACTTCCAGTTCAGTCTGCAAACTCTTGCCTTCTTCAACTTCGATTACACCTTCTTTGCCGACCCTATCCATAGCAGTTGCCAGAATTTCGCCGACTTCTTTATTATTGTTGGCACTAATTGCAGCAACTTTCGCGATATCATCGTGGCCTTTTACTTTTTTGCTTTGCGATGCGATAAAATCAACGACAACCTGAACAGCTTTATCAATGCCGCGTTTGATTGCCATCGGATTTGCGCCCGCAGTTACATTTTTCAGACCTTCGTTATAAATCGCTTCTGCCAGAACAGTCGCAGTGGTCGTGCCGTCACCAACAACATCGCTGGTTTTGCTCGCCGCCTGGTTGACCATCTTCGCGCCCATATTTTTGAATGGTTCTGGCAGTTCGATTTCTTTACTTACCGAAACGCCGTCTTTTGTAATCTTGGGCGAACCATAACTTTTATGCAGAAGAACATTTTTGCCTGTCGGCCCAAGTGTAACTTTCACCGCTGCCGCCAAACTGGCAAGTCCCTGTTTAAGGTGTGCTCTTGCCGCATCATCGAACATCATTTGTTTAGCCATATCAACCTCACTTCTCTATTATACCGAGAATATCGCTCTCGTGCAGAATTTTGAATTCAACGCCGTCTATTTTAATATCGTTTCCGCCGTACTTACCGAACAGCACAGTATCATTTTTCTTCACTGCTGGTTCAACGCGTTTGCCGCTGTCCAGAAGTTTGCCCGGCCCGGTGGCAATTACTTTGCCCATCAATGGTTTTTCTTTCGCTGTGTCAGGCAGAACAATTCCGCCTGCAGTTTTTTCTTCAGCCTCTTGCGGCTGTACAACAATCCTGTCATCCAAAGGTCTAAGTTTCATTTTTATATCTCCATTAAATTTTTATTCTTAAATCACTTTTAAATTTTCAACTTTAAGCTTTAAGCTTTTTTACATATCCATTCCGCCCATGCCGCCCATTCCAGGCATGCCGCCCATTCCGCCCATACCACCCATTCCGCCCATGCCGCCGCCCATACCACCTGGAGGCATTCCTGCACCAGCTTTTTTGGTATCGGGTTTTTCTGAAACGACGCAATCACATGTCAAAAGCAGTCCCGCAACCGAAGCCGCGTTCTGGAGAGCAATACGAGTAACTTTAACTGGGTCGATAACGCCTGCCGCTACGAGATCTTCGTATTTGTCTGTATCAGCGTTATATCCGAATCCGCCTTCGCTTTCCGAAACTTTATTGACTACAAGGTTTCCAACCGCGCCTGCGTTTTCAGCGATGTAATAGCATGGCATCTTCAGCGAGTTTGCGACAATATCCGCACCCGTTTTTTCATCGCCGCTCAGTTTCAATTTTCTGACAGCGTCAATGCAGCGAACAAGAGCAACTCCGCCGCCGGGAACGATACCTTCTTCGATTGCCGCGCGTGTCGCGTGAAGTGCGTCTTCAATTCTTGCTTTCTTTTCTTTCATTTCAGATTCAGTCGCAGCGCCGACATTAACCTGTGCAACTCCGCCGGTCAGCTTTGCCAATCTTTCCTGAAGTTTTTCACGATCATAATCGCTTGTTGTCGCGTCGATTTCATTTCTGATTTCTTTTATTCTGCCGTTAATGGCCTGCTCTGTGCCCGCGCCTTCGACGATAATCGTATTGTCATTATCAATCGTAACTTTCTTTGCACGGCCGAGCTGATTCAATTTAACTTTGTCAAGCTCAATACCGAGATCTTTGAAAATCGGCTCAGCGCCGGTGAGTATCGCAACATCCTGCAGCATTGCTTTTCTTCTATCGCCGTAGCCTGGAGCTTTTACAGCCGCGATATTCAAAATGCCGCGAAGTTTGTTAACGACTAAAGTCGCAAGAGCTTCGCCTTCGATGTCCTCTGCGATAATCAGCAAAGGCTTTTTGCTCTTTGCAACTGCCTCGAGCAGCGGAACAAGTTTTTGAACGCTGCTGATTTTATCTTCATAAACAAGAATGTAAGGCTTCTCAAGTTCGCATTTCATATTATCAGGGTCTGTAACAAAGTTCGGCGACAAATATCCCCTGTCAAACTGCATACCTTCGACAAAATCAAGCGTCGTCTCAAGGCTCTTGCCCTCTTCGACTGTGATAACGCCATCTTTGCCGAGTTTAGTAAAAGCATCCGCCATAATCTTGCCGATTTCGTGGTCGTTGTTCGCCGAGATAGCTGCGATATTTTCGATATCATCGCTTTTGGTAACATCAACAGGCTTTGATAATTTGATAAGTGCCTTCGTTACCGCTTCAACAGACTGCTGAATGCCGCGATTGAGTGACATCGGGTCTGCGCCTGCGGCGATATTGCGATATGCCTCTTTGAAGATTGCTTCGGTAAGAACCGTTGCGGTCGTTGTGCCGTCGCCTGCAATTTTGCTGGTTTTGCTCGCCGCTTCTTTAACAAGCTTTGCGCCCATATTTTCAGTCTTATCGACTAAATCGACTTCTTCAGCCACAGTAACACCGTCTTTAGTTACGGTTGGTGCGCCCCACCCTTTATCGATAATGGCGTTTCTGCCGCGTGGCCCAAGTGTTGACCTGACTGCACGTGCCAGTTTCTCCACACCCGTTAGTAATGCCGCTCGTGCATCAGCGTTAAAAGCTATATTTTTCGCTGCCATAATCCTTTTACTCCTTATGCTAAATGTTCAAAATAAGTACAAATTCTTTAATAATCTCTCCTTATATGCAAAATAAGTACCAGTTTCACTTTCGTTTCTTATCCCTCAACATAAATTAACGTAACTCCTTATTTTACAACACCTTCTAAGTTCCGTATTCTGAATTATGCATTCTATCCTTCCCCCATTTGACACTGCCAGATATGGTTTTACCGCGCCTGAATGTGCCAAGATGACAGACAAATAAGCAAAACATTGTAATTGCGCATTCCATAAAACAGCTATTGAATTCCGGTAAGTTTGGGTATATAATTTAATCTTATGGTCAGTTTCGATAAATCTGTATTAAACAAATGTAAAGCGGCTGTAAAAGAAATCGTACCTGAAGCGGAAATTTACCTTTTTGGCTCACGTGCCAGAGGCGAAGCACAGGAATTTTCCGATTACGACATTCTAATCATTGTTGACCAAAATGCGGATTTGAAACTTAGCGAAAAAATCCTCGACCAAATTTATCCTATCGAACTTGAAACAGAAGCCATGATTAGCTTCGTCGTTCAAAATAGAAAAGAATGGGAGAGCCCTTTGTCTCGTGCAATGCCTTTTCATAAAAATATCAAAAGAGAAGGAATTCGAATTTGACGAATGAATCCAAAGAATTAGCAAAGTATAGACTTGAAAGAGCGTTTCAGACTTTGGATGAAGCGAAATTGCTGTTCGACAGCGGCTATACAAACACTTACGTCAATCGTCTGTATTATGCCTGCTTTTACGCTGTATCGGCTTTGCTGATATGCGAAGAAAAATCCACAAGTAAACACGGGCAATTAAGAGCGATACTGCACAAGGATTATGTGAAGACCGGATTGCTGTCAAAAGAAATGGGAAAACATTTTGATCTTTTGTTTCAAAGTCGGCAGACAAGTGATTATGTTGATAACGCCGTTTTTGAACCTGAAGAAGTAAAAAACTGGCTTGAAAAAACAAGATTGTTTGTAGAAGAGATACAAAAAATTCTTATCGCGAACAATTAAACATCTTCATCTCCGACATCGGCTTTCCAGGAATCTTTTTTGCCTTTGATTTTGGAAAGCGTTATGTTACCGCTCTGGAATATTTAAATACCAATGCCATTAAATTATGAATAGTCTTTGGCATACTCTATGAAAAGTTTTGCTGCTGCTTTGGACGGAATAATCCAGTAAAAGCACCAATGCCGCAAAGCTCACTTTAACCATCTCCCGATACGTGAGTAAACCGCCGTTATGTACCGTATTGAATATCCTGAAAAACTGCCTCGGCCGAAAGAAAAAATCATTTCGGATTCGCTTGCGGATTTTTCTTAGCCTCTCTCTGTCATACTCCTTCGAATAGACGTTCCCCCTTTTGTTAATCCAATAGCCGGGTGTACTTTCAACTAATTTCCTCAATGGCGTGAACTTATCCAACCGAAGTTTGCTGAGATTAATCATATGCACTCCAAGTTCCCTCGCAAACTTGGGTATTGCCATCATTTCTTCTTCAGTCTCACCAATATTGCCATATATGAAATAAGCATGATAAAAGAAAGGAAACTTTCTGAATACCGCAAAAGCATCCCTGATTTGTTCCGTGCTAAAACCTTTATTTAGCTGCTCGAGAACCCTGTCGCTTGCGGACTCGATTCCCATCAGCATTACACGAAACCCCGCGCGGTATGCTTTCTCCAGCAATTGCGGGTGTTTGGATACTTCGATTCGTGCATTAGCGAAATATAATTTTTTGATTCCCCGTTCCATAATCAGATCGCATATACGCTCAGCACGTTGCGAATTTACAAAAAAGTTGTCATCAGCGAAAATAATCATCTTTGCTTTGCTGGCCTGAATTTCATCTACAACCGATTCAGGAGACCTCGCGACATAATCGCGCTTCTGACCAAGTGGATTCATACTGAACGTGCAAAACTTACATTTATACGGGCATCCTCGAGAACCAAGGATAGTATCAAATTCAACCGGCAAAATACGCTTGCCGCCAATGACAGGAAAATAGCTGTCCTGTCTCAAACTTCTGTCCGGCGGTTCAATATTTTCTATTGGCTGCAAAGGCCTGTTCGGATTGTGAATGATTGTACCGTTACTTCTGTATGACAAACCGGAAATTTGTTCCCATGGCAGCCCATCCGCCAATTCCTGAATAGTATGCTCGCCTTCCCCGCGTACAACGGCATCGACATTGGGGCATCGTTTGAAAACATCCTCTACTTGGTCCGTTGCCTCCCGCCCGCCCACAACTATTGTTCGGCCGGATGGTATTTGACTTATATAAGAACAAACTTTTTCATATTGCGATCTCCACGCGATACTGATGCATACCAAATCAATGTTTTTTGAGATAAACTCGAACATATTCTTAGGCGATTGCAGTGCCTTGTTATGACGAAGATCAATCAGGCTTATTCGGCCTGCGTGCCCTTTTAAAGCTGTCGCCACATATTCCAATCCTGTAGGAGGAAAGAAATCTATGCCCGTACCTTTGTCCCCTGCATAATAAGGATACAGACATAATGCGTGTTGATACTTATAATGTTTTAACAATTTTACGTACCTTTTTAAATAAATTAGCTGATTGCGATGGCTTACTATATATATGAATACCTATTTGAAGTGAATTAGGGCAGACACCTATCTTACTATAATACTAACACTTAGTTTTAACTCCCCCCAAAATAAATATGCATAACTCCTTATTTTACAAAGTCCTCTGAGTTCTGAGTGCTGTGTTCTATTCTTCCCCCGTTTTACCCTGCCAAATAAGGCGGATTACCGGCCTTTCTGTCATATTGATAGTAATTTTAACATAAGTTTTAGCTTGTTAACTTAATCTCCTATGGTAAGATTAAAGTATTCTGATGCACAAATACTCATATTATTGTAGAGTTATCTTTGAGTATGAAAGTTCTAGTTTCCTTCTTTTTTATTTTCTTAAAGGAGGTTCATATGAACAATAACATATTGTACGTATTGGTGGGGAGTGCTCTCGTGCTGGGGAAGTAGAACCAAAATACGTAAATAACTAAACATAATGTGAGATTGTGAGCCAATGAGCACAGACGAAAGTCTTACTTCCCCACCATATTGAAATGAAAAAAGTCGTTGATATCAATTATCTACAAGAGCCTGAACTGAATAATTATCTTAGACAAAGTAAAGATAATTTTATAATTCTTTCTGATTTTGCATGCATGGAAATATATAAAACTAATGCAATAAAAAATCTTTATTCGAAATTCGAAATCGTTTCTCGTTATCCCAAACAGGTAATCGTATTAAAAGCAACAAGAGATGCAGCAAGCATCAGCCTCTCTTCTACTAAATTGCCTGATGATTTAATAGATCCTGTTCAAACTAAAAACTTCACAGATTTTTGTAGTGTTATTCGTTCTTCAGGAAAGAAAAGATTGTCGCCTTTTCTTGAGGCACAACTTTTATTAAAGCAATCAATTGCATTTGAAGAAATTAATAAATTAATAGATTATGATAAATTGATTATTGAAGGAATAATTGAACGTTCAAAATCATATAACCCAACTCTTTTAAAATCTTTGAAGAACCGGGTTTTGTTATCAGCTACCGATTCCGAAACTATTATTGATGACATTTTCACAATTTCAAAAGAAATTTTTATCATGCACCCAGACATACGTTCCGTACCTGAATATAAACAATTAAGTAACAGCTATATTTTTCGCTACACTGTTAGTGCATATTTATTGGCACTTAAATGGCTCATTGAAGGCGGTCTACAGAACGTATCATTGGATCGATTCCGTAATGATATGGTCGATATGAGTTATGTAACTTATTCAACATATTTTGATGGGTTATTATCTTTCGATAAAAAAGCAAACACTCTATACGAAGAAACTACAAGTTTTTTAAAACATTTTGCTGATAATACCTAAATAATTAGGTAAATAATTAATAATAAGGACAGCGACCTATTTTCTTAAAAAACCTATTTAATCAGTGATACTGCGATTTAAAAAAATCTTTGTGTCTTCGTGCCGGTGCCTGCCCTCGCGAAAGCGGGGGACAAAACTCTGTAAGGGCAATAATTTCAACAACTAAATTCAGAGCCATGAGCGTTGGAGCTTGCGGAAACCCTTGTAAGGGTGAGCGATTGGTAAATTTTCAATCTTAAATTTTAAATTTCCTTGGTGGCTAAGAATCGGTGTGATCGGCGTAATCAGTGATTAAATATCTTCGGGTTCTCGCGTGCTGGTAGTAATGATTAAAATAGTCTCGGCTTCCGAATCCACAACTATTCACTATTCGTTATTCACTATTCGCTAAAAACGAGATACATTTCACGAGATGCGAGATACAATTAATAAAGACCCCTAATCTCTATAGAAAACGCTTCATTTTGATATACTTTTCATACCATTTTTTTCAATTTTTCATCGAAATCGAATCAAATTTTTGCAAAATTGTTTATTTTTAGCAAATTCGTTCTAACTATTTTATCTGCAAATAGTTACAGTTCCAAAATCGCTCATAACCCCTTATTTTACGTTGATTTTGTTTTACTTTTGCCTTTCATTTCTACCCTCGTTTTTACGCTAAAAACCGAGCTTTTGCAAAAAGTGCGCACGTTAAAACCTGCGCGTTTTTTGCATTATGCAAAAAAATTGGAAATATGTTTCATATGATGATTGACAAAATCCGATGCGAAAGTAATCTCACTCGAAAGATGTTGAAACAAAAATCAAAATGGTTCGCTAATTCGACTAAAGAGGATCGCCTGCTTTTCCTGGCCGTCTTTTTAGCTATTTGCTTTAGTTTTACCGCCTTTTTCCTCTATACAAAGGGTTACATACGTCTGGGTTTCAGCGATGACTGTGCGTTTAAACGAAACTACGGCATCCCCTGCCCAACCTGCTATTGGACAACTGCATTCAATCTTATTGTGAAAGGCGGAACAATAAAAGCCCTATATGTGCAACCTGCTGCGACGATTAGTTGCTTTATTTTGATTTTTGTTGCTTTTTTCTCTTTACTTAGCTCTGTTTTGGGGGTAAACTTCGTTTTTCTGCCGCCGGTTCGGCTTTGGCGTGTTGGCTATATCCTGGCCGTTGCCGCCGCGATAGTTTTACTCGGCTGGGCAGTTACTTTGCTGCGTGCATTAGCATAAATGCTTAAATATAAATGTCTTATGGATGGAATAATGAACGTAAAAAATGCTATCATAACAATTTCCGCTGTAATAATGATTTCCTTCTGGTATGGCTGCGGAATGGGTGCGGGCCTTATCGGCAATTTATCAACCGAGCGGGACTCCGAAAAAATCACACCTGCCGAGTTCGATATCGCTGAAACCGAAGGAAAAATAATGGTTTTAATCAGCCAGCCCGGCTGGATTAAAACTCCGGTCGACCTCAGAATCGCCCTGACAACCGCTATCAACTTATCTTTCACCGAAAAAGCCCAGATTAAGAAGGACAGATTATTCGAATATTCCCAAATTTTGAATACCAGAATGAGATTGCCCGAGGAAATAAATAACGAGCCAAACGCAGTTGCCGAAAAAATCGGCGCTGCTTATGTTCTCGATGTCCAGATTATGGATTTCGACCTGAGCACCTTTGCAGAAAGGGATTTCTTCAATGGCCTTATGACCGTAAAAGCTTGTCTTCTCGATGCTTCCGGTAAAAAAGTCTGGCCGCAAGAAAATGAATACCGCTCTGTTACAGTTCAGATTGAAGATGAAAAGGGAACAATTGAGACATCCGTAGCTAAATTATCAGCGGCAGCCGCTCATTGCGTTACAAGATATTTTTATGATTGCAAAACCATTCGTTTCCACGTTCAGGAAGAAAAGAAAGAATTAGAAACCTACGATTTTTAAAAGGAGAAAAAATGATCAAGATTCTTATCACAGACAAGCTCGCTAAAGAAGGAATCGACCTGTTAAAAAAGATTGAAGGTGTGGAACCTGTTGTCAAACAGGGAATTAGCCCCGAAGAACTTATCTCAATCATAGGTGAATATGATGGCCTTATCGTCAGGAGCGAGACAAAGGTCAACGCAAAGGTACTCGAAAATTGCGGCAAACTTCGTGCAGTCGCAAGAGCAGGCGCTGGAGTAGATAATATCGATGTCCCCGCCGCCACAAAAAAAGGCATACTCGTAATGAACACCCCCGGCGGCAATACCTTAAGTGCCGCAGAACAGACAATGACGCTTATGCTCGCTATGAGCAGGCACGTTGTACCGGCTTGTACAAAAATGAAGGCTGGCGAATGGGACAAGAAAAGCTTTATGGGCAACCAGCTCAACAATAAAGTTTTGGGAATTATAGGTTTAGGCCGAATCGGTATGGCCGTTGCAAAAATGTCAACCGGCTTCAATATGAAAATTCTCGGATTCGACCCTGTCGCGACACCACCTGAAGCCGAGCAATTAGGAATTGAAATTACTGATAATCTCGAAAGAATTTTCAGAGAAGCCGATTATATTACGGTACACGTTCCGAAAAATGAAAAAACCCTGAATATGATAGGCGCAGAGCAGCTTAAAATGATGAAACCAACCACAAGAATCATCAATTGTGCTCGCGGCGGAATCATTAATGAAGATGCCCTGTATGATGCCCTCGAAAACAAAACTATTGCCGCTGCCGCTTTGGATGTATTCACAGAAGAGCCGCCGGTAAACAACAAAAGGTACGAGAAAATCGCTAACTGTTTAGTTACCCCGCACTTGGGAGCCAGCACAGCAGAAGCCCAAGTTGAGGTAGCAGTAGAAGCCGCCCAGATTATCGCAGATTATTTGAAAACCGGCGCAATTAAAAATGCAGTCAATGCCCCTGCCACTGGCGGCGCAATGCCTCCGGTAGTAGAGACTTACGCAAAATTAGCACAAAGAATCGGTATGCTCGTTTCCGCAACATCCGGCGGACAAATCAAAAAAATCGAAGTGCAGTATCGCGGTTCTATAGCGGAACACAGCGTTGCACTGGTTACCAATTCGTTTTTGATTGGTTTAATGCAGGCTTCATCTGAAGACCATGTAAATATGATTAACGCATCAGCCCTTGCAAAGGAACGCGGAATCAGCATTGATGTAACAAAGAATCCGGAAGCAAAGAATGTCGCATCAGGATTCGGAGTAAAAGTTACAGCCGCGAAGGGAACTTGCACCTTTACAGGGACCGTATTCAATGATAAAATAATGAGAATTATTGAAATCAACGGCTTCGATGTCGAGATGTCGCCCGCAGATAACGCTATGATCATCTTCAACGATGACAAACCAGGCGTAATCGGAGCAGTCGGAACAGTGTTAGGTAAACACGGAATCAATATCCAGACTATGGGTGTCGGACAGAAAGCCGCTGAACATAAAGCAGTATTGGCTTTTAGTCTTGATGCGATGCCTGATGAAAAAACGGTAAAGGATATTACCGGTCTCGATTTTGTTAACGAAGTATATTTATGTAAGTTAAGTTAGGAAAAAAAGATAGACCATGCCCCAGGGATGGTTCAACTTTAAAAACTGAATATGGCAGCAACGAAAACACTCCAGCCAAATCAAATGAATTTTGCTTTTGAAGACAAATCCGCCGATGCGGAAAATTCAGTCATGGACGAACCCGTAGTCAAAAAATCCAGACAGAAAACATCTAAAAACACGGTTACAGCCGAGACTATGGCTGCAAAACAGCGTGATATCAGCGTCAGCGAGTTCTTCGCAAAGAACAGACACCTGCTCGGTTTCGATAACCCCAGAAAAGCTCTGCTTACCGCTATTAAAGAGGCTGTAGATAATTCTCTTGATGCATGTGAAGAAGCCCGCATCCTGCCTGATATTACTGTAACCATCAAGCAGCTTACTGAGAAAAAATTCACCGTTATTGTACGCGATAACGGCCCGGGAATCATTAGCAAGCAAGTTCCAAATGTTTTCGCCCGTCTTTTGTACGGCAGCAAATTTCATAGCTTGAAAATGTCCAGAGGTCAGCAGGGAATCGGTATTTCCGCGGCGGGCATGTATGGTCTTTTGACAACGGGTGAACCTGTTCAAATTATATCCAGAATAGACAAAAACAAAAAAGCATATCACTGCCACGTTCAAATCGATACGAGCAAAAACAAGCCGATGGTAACACTCGATGAGGACTGTGATTTTGAACTGCCCACTGGAACGCAGGTAACTATTACCCTTGAAGGGAAATATCAGAAAGGCAAACAGTCCGTTGACGATTATCTCGCTCAAACTGCAATGGCCAATCCGCATATAACCCTTATTTATAACGCTCCTGACGGACAGGTATATGAATATATAAGGCAGACAAAAGAATTACCTTTTACCCCAGTTGAAATAAAACCGCATCCTTATGGTGTTGAGCTTGGATTGCTTTTTAAAATGGCAAGAGAGAGTACGGCTAAGCATTTGACCGCGTTTTTACAGCAGGATTTTTCGAGAGTAAGCTCGAAAGTCGGCGATGAAATTTGCAAAAAGGCAAGTTTGTCCAAAAACCTTAAGCCTGCGAATATGAGCCTCAAAGAAGCCGAAGCTCTTCATAATGCGATAAATGAAACCAAAATAATGGCCCCTCCTGTAAACTGCATTGGACCAATAGGCGAAAGCGAACTCGAAAAAGGACTCAAACGAGTTGTTGAAGCGGAGTTTTATGCGGTGTGCACGAGAAAACCTGATGTATATCGCGGCAATCCATTTTTGATAGAAGCTGCGATTGCTTACGGTTTTAAGTCAGAGCAGAACGCTGACGACCCTGACAAATTACCCCAACTTGAATTAAAAAGATTTGCAAATCGTGTTCCGCTGCTATACCAGCAGAGTGCCTGTGCGATACACAAAGCGGTCGTGGAAACAAACTGGAGAAATTACAATTTGTCGCAATCGAGAGGCGCTTTGCCAATGGGGCCGATTGTGCTGATGATTCATATGGCATCTGTATGGGTGCCGTTTACTTCAGAAAGCAAAGAAGCTATTGCGCATTATCCGGAAATCATAAAAGAAATAAAACTCGCGATCCAGGAATGCGGACGGCAGCTTGGTATGCATTTGCGGAAACAAAAAAGAATTAAGCTTGAAATGGCAAAAAGAGGCTATATTGAAACATATCTGCCGTATATCGGCGAAGCTCTCCAGGAAATTCTGACCCTTAAAGATGAGCAGGTAAATACGATTCTTACCCGGTTAAAAGAAGTTCTTGAAAAGACAAGACAAATATGAGATATTCATCACAAATGGGATTGAAAAAAAACAAAAACATCTTTAAATGAAATATGAAAATCAAAATTGATTGATTCTATAAAAGAGTTGCGACTGATTTTTCGGCCGCAGGAGAATTTAATAATAACTTTATTTTAGAGAAAGAAATGCAGGACTTAATTATTTCAATCAGCGGTTTACGCGGTATCGTCGGAGAAAATTTCAATGCTTCAGTTGCTTTAAGGTATGCTTGTGCATTCGCAACATTTCTCAAAAATTCAAAAGGCAAGAAAAAATTAAAAATAGCAGTCGGGACGGATTCGCGACCAAGCGGAGATATGCTTAAATCAGCCGTTATGGCGGGATTGAGTTCACTTGGGGCGGAAGTAATTGATGTCGGCCTTGTTACCACTCCCACTGTCGGAATCATGGTTACAGAACTTCTCTGTGATGGCGGACTTGTCATTACAGCTTCTCATAATCCAATCGAATATAACGGTATCAAACTGCTGACAAGCAAAGGTATTGCACCGCCGCCGGGGATGGCCGAAAAAGTAAAAGCTCTTTATGAAGCTGAGGAGTTCACTTCGGTATCATCTGTAGAGTGCGGCAGAATCACTGTTGATCACAGCGGCGATTCGAATCATCTTAAACGGGTTCTCGATTGTGTAAAAAGAAACCAGATAGCACCATGCAGGTTCAGAGTTGTACTCGACAGCGTGAACGGCGCAGGCGGCAGACCTACTAAAAGACTTCTTTCAATTTATGGATGCCGTATTACAGCGTTAAACGACAAACCAACGGGTATGTTCGCACACACGCCTGAGCCAAGAGAAGAAAATCTTACTTCGCTTTGCGATGCTGTAAAGAAGCTTGGAGCAGATATAGGATTTGCTCAAGACCCGGATGCAGACAGACTGGCTATAGTCGATGAAAATGGAAGATATATCGGTGAGGAATATACGCTGGCACTTGCCGCGAAAAACATTTTGTCTCATCAAAAAGGAACTGTCGTAACGAACTTGTCAACTTCACGAATGATAGATGATATCGCGAAAGAAGCCGGATGCGAAGTTATCCGCACGCCAGTGGGTGAAGCAAATGTTGCGCAGACTATGATAAAGAATAACAGTCCAATCGGCGGTGAAGGAAACGGCGGAGTCATCGATTTAAGAGTAGGACCTATCCGAGACAGCCTCATAGGAATAGCACTGATTTTACAGCTTTGTGCAGAGACGGGAAAAAGAATCAGCGAGCTGGTTGAAGAAATTCCGGCTTATGAAATGATAAAAGAAAAATTTAATGCCGAAAAGAAACAAGCTGAAAAAATATTTACTCAGGCGAAAAAAACATTTAAAAAAGCTGAGATAAATGAAAGCGACGGCTGCAGATTCGATTTCGAAGACGGCTGGATTCATCTGCGAACAAGCAATACAGAACCTGTGATAAGATTAATCTCGGAATTCAGAAAAGACGCAGATTCGTCAAAATACCTCGATAAAATAAAGGCGATAATAGAAAAAGCTACAGGATAAATAAATGTCTCCGCATGAGGAGAAAAATATCGAAGCAGTCAGCCAGATACGAAAAGTAACTCGTATAGGACTCGTTATAAATATTCTTCTCTCCATTATCAAAATTACCGCAGGGATTTTAGTAACTTCGATGGCGCTGGTGGCTGATGGAATCCATTCTCTTTCAGATTTGGTAACGGATGTTGCGGTTATAATTGGGACGAGAATTGGATCAAAAAAACCAGATGAAACGCATCCTTACGGACACGGCTGGGCAGAAAATTTTGCTGCTGTTTTTATCTCCCTGCTGCTTGCGGTCATAGCTTCGGGGATGGTTTACAAGGCTACTATCAGCATCGCGGAACATCAATACGACAAAATAGGTTTCACCGTTTTGATTATCGCCATCATTTCTATTGTCTCAAAAGAATACTGTTTCATTATCACGCGAAATGTCGCTATAAAATATTCAAGCGCTATGGTCTATGCCAACGCATGGCATCATCGCAGTGATGCTTTCAGTTCTGTTGCAGTTGCTATAGGTGCAATAGCGTCGATGTTTGGTTTTATATACGCTGACCAGTTGGCTGCAATCGTAGTCGCGGTGATGATTATATGGATAGCTTTTAAAATTTTATTCGATGCAATCGGCCAGTTTACAGCACGTGCTGTCAATGCTGAGACAAACGAACAAATCAAACAAATCATTTCCTCACAGACTCAAATAAGAAACTGGCATAAACTGCGGACAAGAACGGTAGGCAGAGAACTCTTTATGGATTTGCATATCGTGGTTGACCCCAAGCTTTCGATAAAAGAGGCTCACAACATCGCTGAAGCACTTGAAAATGAAATGCACAGGCAAATCTCCCAACCTGTCAATATTACAGTGCATATCGAACCGGATGAAGCGGCTTAGTTTATTTTTACGGGCATATCTGCCGCAAGGAAATACAGCCATCCTGATACATTTTTAAGATTAAGTATCTCCCCTGCCGCCCTGCAATACCATCTTAATTGCTCGGCGTAATTATCTGTCCTATGCTGCACATCAGCAGATTTTATTCTGTCTGTTTTGAAATCAATAATTACCGCCCCATCGGGAGTTTTAATCAACATATCAATAATTCCCTGAACGATTATGTTTTCATCAATGCAATTTTTCAAATCAGGATATAACTCAGAAACAGACGCTGCATACGTAAAAGGCCATTCCCTCATTACAGTATTATCCTTATCAAGGAGAATGTTTCCCAAATTGCCATTGAAAAAACTAATTATAGAACGAATATTGATTTTTCCTGCGATATGTTTTGTTATACTGCCGTTGCTTACCAAATCGTTTATCGTTTGCTGTATGCTGCTTTCGTTTATTGTATTTTTCAAATTTATATTTTTAATGACAAGGTGCGTTGCACTTCCGACAACAAGACTATCGGTGCTGCTATAGGCCTTGTCAAATGAATCAAATACGTATTTATAATCAGGCTCCACAAATTCCAACTCTTCATGAGCAATCGACGTAACAGACTGCTTTGCTTTAATAGCAGAACAGTCAGAGAACGGATAATGCCAATTTATATTTTGATTAATTCTTTCGAGCAATGATTTATCAGGCAATGGCGCTTTGATTGATTCATACCTGCTTGCCGGACGTTTTTTCAATAGTTGGTTCTCAAGCTGGGAAATTTCTTCAGGAGCATATATTTTAAAATCAAAAAGATTATTATTTTTACATGCGGCCGCCAAAGGCAATTTAAAGGCAGTACTCAATTTTGTATAAGGCGCAAGCGATAATAAAATCCAATCGAGTTCGTTTTTAGCGTCTTCTATCAGCCATTTCGGTAATTTTGAAGAATCACAAAACGACGCATTGCTCAACAGGTGCATACAATGAGAAGTTTTGGCCGCTCCTGAGATAATCAATTTATCTTTTGCTCTTGTCAACGCGACATATAAAATTCTCATTTCCTCAGAAAGATTCTGTTTTCTCTGCTTTTCACGAATAAGCTGCCATGTAAGCGATGACAATTTAGATGTATTTTTTTCATCGATTACCTTCAAACCAATGGTGTCAGAATCATTGGTAATACAGTCTTTGGAATTAAAACCACCCTGAAATTCTCTATTGGTCTCGACTAAAAAGACGATTGGAAATTCCAGGCCTTTGCTTTTGTGAATGCTCATTACTCTAACCGCGTTGGCTGCACAAACATCCGGCTCGGCAGGCGCCCAGTCACCGCCGGCGTCGAGAAGCTTTTGCAGGAAATCCACAAACCTCGAAAGAGAAACTACATTGAAGCTTGAAGAGAAATTTTCAAACTGTATCGCGCGCTGATGAAGTTTCAGCAAATTGGAACGCCGCTGTGAACCGCCCGGCAGCGCGGTAACGAAAGAAAGATAATCTGTATGCGAATAAATTCGCCAAATCAAATCTGCTAAAGAAGATTGCCGCGCGAGAGTACGCCAATCATCAATGGTGTGTAAAATGTCCGCAATTTTGTTTTTCGGATTTTGTAAAACATACGATTCGAGAAGCGTATAAAAATCTGCATGTTCGTTACTTTGCAGTTTAATTTCAGAAAGCTGAGACTCTGAAACACCAAACAGCGGACTTCGCAAAACAGCCGCAAGCGGAATGTCCTGACGCGGGTTATCGAGCACCTGCAAAAGTGAAAGCATATCGTTTATTTCTGTTGTGGCGAAATAGCCTGCCGAACTGTCGCTGACAACTGGAATATTCGCAAGTCTTAACACCTGAACATAATTGCTTGCACGCTGTTCGAACGCTCTTGTAAGAATTACAACATCGCTGAAACGGCAAGGTCTGTCAGCATTGATCGCTTTATCATAGACCCTGAATTTATCAATTTCAACAAGCTGCTTAATCCTTTGAGCTATGGTCAGAGCCCTGCGATTTATCGCATCGGAGGAAATAATACGTTCCTCATTTGCATTTTCGTGCTCTGCTTGTGATTCTTCATCAACAATAATTAATTCAACGTCCGGCTCGCTGGTTTGCGGTGAGTCTTTGAAAGATTTTAGAGCAGCTTTTTCATCGTAATCTATCGCCGCAACTGATTCGGTCATTATCCGTGAGAAAACTTCATTAACGAAATTCAGAATGCCCGGCCTGGAACGGAAATTCTCATTTAAATCAACGCGGGATTTCAATTCATCGTCTGTACTGCTGTTCAAACGCTGAACAAACAAACCGCAATCAGCCCCTCGCCAGGCATATATGCTTTGCTTTACATCGCCGACGACAAAAACTTTCGCGCTGCCTGAGAGCAGATCGATTATTCTCTGCTGAACAGGATTGATATCCTGGTATTCATCGACAAAAATATATTTATATTTTTTTTGCAGCTGCAAAGCGATATCCGATGGTTTGCCGCTGTCAATATCTCCATTGTCCGAAAGCAGTGTCAGCATATAACGTTCGAGATCTGAAAAATCAACTGAGCTAAGCTGCTGCTTTGCGGTTTGATATGTCAAATCGAACTTTTTAACAAGTTCAATCAGGGCCTTTGCCTGCACCGAACAACTGCTCGCAATAATCCGCTGATAATTGGGATTCAGAATCGCAAGTGATGATAGATTCTTGAATTCTTTAATTGCTTTTATTGCAGAACACAAAACAAATTCTCTTGATTCTGCAGAGCAGTCTTTAGGCCTGTTATTCCATTTGAATCCATCGAAGCTGTTTAGAATCTCAATAAATGAATCTAAATCGTCCTTTTCGAGAAAATCAATAGCAAGTAAAACTGGTGCGAAGCATTCGCTTTGAATTTGTTCCTGCCAATGGCAGTTCGTAATCTTTTCATCGAGTTTTAATGACCATTCGAATCGCTCTTTGAGTGTTTTGAGTTTTTCAAGAATGATCTGCTTCTGATTTTTAACGGCCTGTGACGAAGATGAAAGAACAGCTTCATTAAAAACTGCGGCTCTGTCAAACCAGTCCTGCCTCGAAACAACGGTATTTAGAAAGTCACTGACATCAATGATACAATTTAGAAAATTATTTTGCGGATTGGAAACAGCCCTGCCCTGTAAGAGCTGGTGCATTGCCTGCGGCATATCATCCCAGGCCTGTTCAGTGATCCGCTGGAGAATCTCCTTCTTTATAAGTTTACTTTCGTCCGAGTCCATGACTCGAAATGTCGGGTCAAGGCCGAGACGATGAAAATTCTGACTGATAATACGCTTGCAGAACGAATGGATTGTACTGATATCGGCGCTGTCGAGCATTAAAAGCTGTTTACGAAGATGAGCGGTTTTAATCTGCTGAGCGGCTTCTTTGAGATTTATCGCTATCCTTTGCTTCATTTCGCCTGCGGCTGCATCGGTAAAAGTCAAAACCAGAATGTCCGAAACATCGGGACATAATTCCTGCACACCGAGTATCCGCACGGCCCGCTGCGAAAGTACAGTCGTTTTGCCTGTACCAGCTGAAGCGGCAACGGTTATATCGCCGCTTAATGATTCGATTGCCTGTTTTTGTCCTTTAGTCCAATTCACTGTGATGCCTCGAAAAATTCCTTTTTTGAAATTTTTCTGATTTCCGAATAATCGTTTATCTGCCAGTCAAATCGGCAAAACGATTTAGCTCCGCAATTTGCACACGCTGTATTTTTTTCATATTTGTACGGTTTTATATCAATTTCACCTGTACAAATACGGCTGCCAAGCTGCTTAAGTTTATTTTCTGCGAAATTCAAAGCAGACGCGAAATGCTCATCAGTCAAAAGTGAACTTGATTCATATACGCCAAACTGATTTTCCTTCTGCGTTATTCTGAAACTGTAAAACGGACTAAAACCGCTGCTGGTCCGACCATCTATCAAATCAAAATAATTGCCGTTGAAAATACCTTTCGGTTTTCTTCTGATTTTATCACCATTTTTTTCAATCTCCTCTAAAAAAGCGGAGTCAGGAGAGACCTGAATCTGAAAATAAAACGCTCCCAATGGAACCAGATTTTTATAAGAATCAATACTGCTGTTTCGTATTGCAAGCAGATAAATCGGCAATTGCAAATCCAATCCTTCACCAAACAGAGACCATTTTATGGAAGTTTGCGATGTTTTATAATCGACCACAAGGCAGTAATTAGTACCGTTATTCGAATATAAATCCACCCTGTCGATTTTACCTTCTATGATAATTTTTTTACCATCATCTAACTTCAGTTCAATGGCAGGCAAAATCGATTTGCCTCCAAAGCCGATTTCTGATGCTATCTGCGTAAAACGTCCGGCGGCGCCAATCTGCGAAAATTCAAGGATTGCGTCTTTTATCATTTCCGCTGAGGAAAGGACGATAAAGCTATTATGCTTCGTTCTCGCTTTGAAACTTTTCAGAAAATTATCTTCAACAAGCAATCTTTCGACAGCTTTGTCCGTCAGTTCCGAAAGTAAATCTTTTCCAATTGTTGAAAAAGTCAGATTCATGCTTTTTAAGCTGCTGAATAATATTTCGAGTACTTTATGAAAGAACAAACCTTTGCTGAATGGTTCAAGTTCGAAAATCCGTCTTTCTTTCAGCTTCAGTATATGTTCTGTAAAATGCCTGAATGGACAACTCGCGAAAGATTTTAAACGTGTCGCGCTTGTAGTAAGTGTTTGCAGAATTAAGGGATTTTCAATTTTCGCAATATTTGCATAGTCAATTCCCATGCGCACTTTGTTTAAATCATAATCCTTAGATGCCGTATCGAGCAGCCATTTACATTTTGCATCTGTCAAATCCGGCGGAGAAAAAATGTCCCTGCCAAGCCGAGAGGCAAGCAATGCAGATAAATCTGAAACACTGTATAGATTATCAAAACCACTACTGCCGAAATATTTTTCTTCATTTAGGTCTGTAAAAAGCGTTTTTAGCTGTTCTATTAGAAAACTCGGCTGAACATCAGATCCCTTTTCGTCCGCCAAAGGATACGTAATATTCAAAAATTGTGCCGGCCGGGTAAAAGCAATATAAGCAAGGTATCTGCGTTCCATTAATTGCGATGAGCCGATGCGCGAAAGTTCGAAGCCTGCATCGGCAGTTAGTTTACGGTCGCTGTCAGACAAAATATTGTCGTAACTGACCGGAATCGGAAACTGCTTTTGCGATGCGCCAATCAAAAATACCGCTTTTAAATCGGGATGCCGGCTTCTTTCGATTGAGCCGACAAGCACCTGGTCGAGAGCGGGAGGAATCAACGCAACAGTTATCTGTCCAAACATAGAACACACTATGGAAGCATATTGACGGGTTTTGAGATTACTATTTTTAAAGATAAAAACAAAATCGTTCATTAATTGCGTAAACTGCGAAAAAAACTGCTGATGCAGTTGTGCTTCCTCGAGCGAACCATTTTTAAAAGCTCTCTTTGTCCAATCAGCTAACTGCTCTCTTAAACTGAGACTATCAAGAAATGTAAATAGCCCGGCACAAAATTGCTCCGCGGTCAAACCGCTATCATTTTGTAATAATGCTCTTAACTGCAAAAGATGGTCTGTTGCTTTTAATCGAATTTTATTGATTATATCATTATCAAATTCGTCTCTTGGCGGCGCAAAATCCCAGGCTTCTTCAGCAAGCCAGTCTTTTCCCTCAACACCGAAAGCAAGGCAATAATTTTCAAGCTGGTCAACTTCCGCCCTGCTCACCGGAGCAAGGTCGCTCTTTAAATAGTTAATCACATCATTAGTGGTAAATCTGTCAATCGCGATTTTTAGTGCGCTGGTGATTAATTCAACTGCCGGGTACTGCTGCAAATCCCTTCTCCGGTCAATAAAGAACGGAATATTAAAATCGCTGAAAATCGCCTGTATAAAATGACGATATTGGTCAATGTCAGACGCAATTACAGCAATATCCCGCCACCGATAATTTTTCTCTCTCACAAGAGCGCAAATCCTTCGAGCAACATAATCGACTTCGAGTCTTGTTTTGGCACAAGCTGTAATTTCTATTTCATTGCTGCATGAAATCGGCGGAACATTTTCGAAACTGAAAATATTTTTTTCGAGATGCGTCAACGATTTTGAATTTTTGAAACGATTCGGCTGCGGCAATATAACAGGTTTTTCAATTTGCAGATTTAAAGATTTAATCAGCGAAAGGAGGTCTGTGTATGTCTTTGCGGTTGGTTCGAAAATGCCGGTATAATCGTTTTCCAATGCTGCATGGTCAACACATAAAGCGATTTTAGAAGATGACGAAACTTTCAGCAATTCAGCGAGCATAAGTAATTCGGATGTTGTAAAACCCGCAAAACCATCAACCCACAATGAACATCCTTTTAGAAAATCATTTTGTGATACCGAATCTTTGGCAAGATTCAGTTGATTATCATTGTTTATAAAATTGCCCTCAATAAAGGCGAGGTATTGTTTATAAATCAGATTTATATCAGAAAGCTTTCCGCAGGTTAATTCCGATTTATCTTTAAGCTGGTTTATAAGTGTTTCGACATCTTCTGGTAGTTTACCGTATTTTTGCAATTCAGAAATTGTCGCCGCGACGGAAACAGCAGTCCCTTGTCTTTGTGCGGCCGAGGAAAAGATGGAAAGTTTATTTGCATTTTCGCAAAGCAGCCTGTGAACAATCATATCTCTGGCCTGCGAAGTCAGAGGCCTTGCGGCAAGATTCTTTCCAAAGATCATATAGCAAAGCCGCTGAAAAGAAAGAACGTGCAGCCTGCTGTAACCTTTTATTCGGTTATCTGCAAGAATTGCTCTTTCAGCCTGATATGTAGCCTGCTCAGGCACAAGGAAGACAAGGTTTTGGTCACGCTTTCCATTCAACAGATTTTCTATAATCTGCTTTATACAAAGAGTCGTCTTTCCTGCCCCACTTCTGCCCAATATAAATTGAATTACCATACTTAACAATACGAAAATTTTCTAAAACTGATTATGTGTACTTTAATTTTCAACTTTATTTTTTCGGTACAGGCAAGCCAAGTTCAACCATAACGGTTTTCATATCTTCCCAGACTTTACGGCGGTTATCGTCAGAATAATTACGCAAGATGTATGATGGATGGAATGTCGGCATCAGTTTTACAGGTTCTGAATCATCATCAATAGAAAATTCATGGAATTTGCCGCGAAGCTGACCAATTGGTTTATTCGTGTTCAAAAGCGTTCTCGTCGCAGGCGCTCCGAGACAAACAATAACTCGCGGCCTTATAAGCGAAAGCTGCTTTTTCAAAAACGGCAGACAGCTTATAATCTCTTCCGGCCTAGGCTCCCGATTTTCCGGAGGTCTGCATTTTACAATATTGCAAATATAAACATCACTTCTCTTTAATCCCATCGCATTTGTGATAATTTTATCTAATAGCTGACCCGACCTGCCGACAAATGGTCTGCCCTGGGCATCTTCATCGGCGCCGGGGCCTTCACCGACAAAAACCAAATCGGCTTTGGGATTTCCTTCGCCGGGCACCGGATTGGTTCGGGTGGAACCAAGCACGCATTTTTGGCATGCAGCAACCTCTTTACATAATTGGCTAAGTTCGGTGGCAATGTCTGTATTTTGTGAATTTGCTGGCTGCGGGGGTTGCTGGGGCGCAACTGCGGCAGGCTTGTTGGATTTAACAGAAAAGCCCGTAAAATATTCTTCCAGCTTTACATGCTGGTTGAAAACCTTCCTTAGATTTCTTTCTTCCTTCATAAAGCAGATTTTAATATAAAAAATATCAATGGGCAATAAAAAAGGGCGTCCGCCATAAAGCCAACGCCCTCTTAAACTTACAATACTTTAAACTTATACAACGCCGTGAGCCATCATAGAATCGGCTACTTTTACGAAGCCGGCGATATTTGCACCAATGATGTAATTGCCCTTTTGGCCGTACTTTTCAGCAGCAGCACTGATGTTCTTGTAGATATTGACCATAATGTTCTTCAATTCTGCATCTGCACGTTCGAATGTCCATGCATATCTCTGGCTATTCTGTGCCATTTCGAGACCTGAAACTGCAACGCCGCCTGCGTTTGCCGCTTTGCCCGGCAGGAATGCAACTTTACCTTCCATCAGCGTATCTGCGCCTTCTGGTGTAGTAGGCATATTTGCACCTTCAGCAACGATCTGACATCCGTTCTTCACAAGAGCCTTTGCGCCCTCTGCATCGAGTTCGTTCTGAGTTGCACAAGGCAGAGCAATGTCGCACTTTACAGTCCAAATGCCATTGCAGCCTTCGGTATATTTTGCACTTTTATGGATTGTGCAATATTCTTTAATTCTCTTTCTTTCAACTTCTTTAATCTGTTTTACAGTATCAAGTTTGATTCCCTGCGGGTCATATATGAAACCGTTTGAATCGCTCATAGCAACGACTTTGCCGCCGAGCTGCTGAACTTTTTCGGTTGCGTAAATCGCTACGTTACCTGAACCACTGACTGTAACTGTTTTTCCTTCAAAGCTTTGCCCTTTTTCCTTGAGCAATTCATCAACTATGTAAACCAGACCATAACCTGTAGCTTCAGTTCTTACAAGACTTCCGCCCCATTGAAGGCCTTTGCCTGTGAGAACGCCGACGAATTCATTGCGAATTCTCTTGTATTGGCCGAACATATAGCCGACTTCACGTCCGCCAACGCCAATATCGCCTGCCGGTACGTCTGTATCAGCACCGATATGTTTGCAAAGCTCGGTCATAAAGCTCTGGCAGAAACGCATAACTTCGTTGTTGCTTTTGCCTTTTGGATCGAAGTCGCTGCCGCCCTTGCCGCCGCCCATCATCAGACCTGTGAGCGAATTTTTGAAAATCTGCTCAAAGCCGAGGAATTTAATAATGCCCAGGTATACGCTTGGATGGAAACGTATGCCGCCTTTGTATGGACCGATTGCACTGCTGAACTGTACACGGAACCCCCTGTTGACCTGAACTTTGCCGGCATCGTCAATCCAGGGAACCCTGAACATAATCACTCTTTCCGGCTCAACGATTCTTTCGAGAATCCTTGAATCAACATACTGCTGATTTTCATCAAGAACCGGAGTCAGACTTTCGAGAACTTCCTTTACTGCCTGGTGGAACTCATTTTCACCAGGATTACGCTTGAGTACCTGCTCATAAACACTTTCAATCACTTTTTTTGATGACATTGTGACCTCCAATCAGTTATTTAAGGTTTTTTCTTGCCACTTCCATAAAATATGTTAATAATACTTACTAATGAACTTGTGTAAGACAAAGCTGTTTAAAGCTAAGTTTAGCCAGAAAAAACGCACAAATCCAATTTTAAATGATTATAACTTGTATAAGCAAAGCTTATAAATGGTACAAAAATCAGCAATATTGACCCAAGTTTTGAGGAAAAGATGAAACCAAATGAAAGATTAAGCACGGGCTTGCCGGGATTCGATAAAATAATCAAACAAGTATTGCCTGGGGATAATATTGTATGGCTTGTAGACAGCGTTGAGGATTTCCTGCCATTCGTAAAAGCATACTGCAATAACGCGCTCGGCAGCGGATGGGAACTTGTTTATTTCAGGTTCGGCAAACATGCCCCATTTGTTACTGCAGAAGAAGGCGCAAACGTTATCGAACTTGACCCATATCAGGGATTCGAAACGTTTACCTCGAAAGTACATACAGTAATTAATCAATTCGGCAAAGGACATTATTATCTTTTCGATTGTCTTAGCGAACTTGCGCCTGCATGGTGCAACGACAGAATGCTGGGAAACTTTTTTATGCAGGTTTGTCCATATCTGTATTACGCCCAGACTGTAACAGCATTCGCCCTGCTTCGTGATTACCATTCTTATCACGCGACAAGGCCTATCGTCGATACCGCACAAGTGGTATCGAATGTTTACAATTATAAAAATAATATTTATGTCCATCCTTTAAAGGTTGACGCCAGATATTCGACAACGATGAACATGATTCATATTTGGAAAGATAATGATTTCCTGCCCGTCCGTGACAGCGGAACGATTACTGAAATATTGACTAATGTCCGCGGCCTCGAGCTCGACGTCGCAAACGAGAGATTGGGCTTTTGGGCAAAGACCTTTCATGACGCCGAGCAGCTCGTCAAAGATTACGAACAAAAAAAATGCAGTCAGGAAGATATCGATAAGAAATTCGAGCAGATAGTCAGAATGGCAATTTCAAGAGACAAACGAATTTTAAAAATCGTCCGCCAATATCTCACCCTCTCTGATGTTCTGAAAATCAGAAGAAGAATGATAGGAACAGGCCTGATAGGCGGCAAAAGCGTGGGTATGCTGCTTGCAAGAGCGATCCTTGAAAAAACAAACAGCAGTTTTAAACAGCTTCTCGAACCGCACGATTCTTTCTTCATCGGCTCCGATGTATTTTATACTTATCTTGTAAGAAATAAAATCTGGTGGATAAGACAAAAACAGCGAACAAGCCAAAACTTTCTTGATGGCGCTGCGGAAGGAAGGCAGAGAATCCTGCAGGGAGATTTCCCTGATTATATCGTCAAGCAGTTCAGTGATTTGCTCGATTATTTTGGACAGAGCCCGATTATCGTACGTTCAAGTTCGATATTGGAAGATAATTATGGTAACGCATTCGCCGGCAAGTACGAAAGCTTTTTCTGCACAAACCAGGGAACACGCCAGCAGAGACTCAATGAATTTATCGATGCTATAAGAAAAATTTACGCAAGCAGTATGAGCGAAGATGCCCTGATGTATAGAGCAAAACGCGGCCTTTTGGAAAAAGACGAACCAATGGGCCTTTTGGTTCAGAGAGTATCTGGCGCACCTCACGGAAGATATTTTTATCCGCAGGCAGCCGGTGTTGCGCTTTCGTTTAATCCGTATGTCTGGAACGAAGATATTGACCCGAAAGCCGGAATGATTAGGCTTGTCTTCGGACTCGGAACCAGAGCAGTTGACCGAAATGATGACGATTACGCAAGAATCGTCGCACTGAACGCACCAACCAAAATTCCTCAAACCAGCGAAACCGCAAGAAAATATACTCAGCAGAAAGTAGACTGCATCGACCTTGAAGCAAGAGAATTCATTTCAAAACAATTTTCAGAAGTAGTGCCTGTTGCAAATGATGATAGTCTCCTGCTCGATATGTTCGCATCTCGTGACAGAGAAATGGAAAAACGTGCAGCACAGCTCGGCCGAAAAGATGTATTCAGTTGGTCGCTAACTTTCGAAAAGCTTCTGGAAAAAACAAATTTTGCAAACGAAATGCGTCAGGCTCTCAAAGTAATACAGGAAGTTTACGGAACGCCGGTCGATGTTGAGTTTACAATAAATTTTATGAACGAAAACGAATTCAAAATTAATCTGCTGCAATGCAGACCGCTTGAGCAGAAAGGCGGATCGGCACTTACAAATCCCGAAATGGAAAAAGAATCAAAGGATTTGATTATCGAAGCCTCCGGACCAGTAATAGGACAAAGCAGCGATATAACTATCGACCGGATAATTTATGTTGCTCCGGAACAATATACAAAGTTGAAAATTTCTGATAGGTACGAATTGGCAAGATTGATAGGCAAAATAAGCCATTTCGATACAGAAAAAGAAAAAACAATAATGCTTTTAGGCCCGGGCAGATGGGGCACGAGCACACCGTCGCTTGGTGTTCCTGTTTCGTATCCGGAAATTAACACGATAAGCGTTCTTGTCGAAATTGCGATTCTGAACAAGGATATGTCTTCAGATGTTTCACTGGGCACGCACTTCTTCAATGACCTTATTGAAAGCGAAACTCTGTATCTCGGCCTGCTGCCGTATAGAAAAAGCAATATATTCAGAGCTGATTTCTTTATGAACTCGCCAAATGAACTTGCGAAAGTTTATCCAGAGGCCGCTTCCTGGAGTGATACTTTAAAAGTGATCAATCCGCTAAATGCACGAACGGGCAAAACATTGAATCTTTATGCAAATGCTATAGAGCAGAAATTTATTTTATATTGTAAATAAATATGCAGATTGAAACATTACAGATTTTTTGTGATTTAGCGGAACTGAAAAGTTTTTCCGGCGCAGCCGAAAAGAATATGATAAGCCAGTCCGCCGTTTCACAGCAGCTTTCGAATATTGAGAAGGCCTTTAATACCGCTTTAATCGATCGGCACAGGAAATCCTTCGGCCTGACAGCGGCTGGAGAATTATTTTACAACACCTGCAAAGATATACTCAGCCGATATGAAAATTTTCAAAGCGGTCTTAATTTCCTGAAAAATTCGGCAAAGAGCAAAATCACCGCAGCCGCTATTTACAGCATAGGAATGCACAGTCTCCAAAGTTACATTAAAAAATTCATAACGTTGCATCCGCAGGTTTATCTCGATATCGAATATCTCAGCGCTGTTGAAATTTATAATCGGCTGCTGCTTGGCAAAATCGATGTAGGGTTTGTCGCGGTACCAAGAAACAGTCCCGATATACAGGTTTACGAGTTTGTTGCCGAGCCCCTTGTTTTAGTTTGCGGCCCTCAACACGCATTTGCGAATAAAAGTTCAATAGATATTTATATGGTGCAATATCATCCTTTTATCGCGTTCGCGAGAAATCTGCCGACAAGAAACTGGATAGATCAGCTTCTTCTGAAATACAATGTCGTTGTAAAACCTGTTATGGAGTTCGATAACGTTGAAACAATCAAACGAGTGGTTGAAATAAATAACGGCATAAGCATAATGCCTGAAACGACAATACAAAATGAACTTGCAAACGGCACTTTAAAAGCAATACCGTTCTCCAATGGGAAATTCGAAAGACCTACAGGTATAATAATCCGCAAAAACCGCGTTATGAACGACAATCTTAAATCGTTTATCGAGTTACTATACCGACCTAATCCAAAGAACATCAGGAATTAAGTAGCCAAACCGTTATTTGCTGTCACCATTGGAAGATTCCCAAACAATCATTCCCGGTTCGTAAGGATCGGCTAATTCTTTATGATCCGGCAGTACTCGTACCGCGAAGCCGCATTTACCGCTGTGATTGCATTTGATTGTTCCGGTGAATGTATAGCAATCCGATTTTGTCGGCGATGGAGCGGAACAGGCCATTTGTTTTACTCCGCCGCGGTTTATGCTTCCCCATGAATCAACAGGGCCGTGATAAATCTGGACGTTTACATCGTCAGGCGAAAGTTTACCGAGTGAGACATTGGCAGTGATTTGCAGTTCGCAGCCGACTTCAAGACGCGCGGCGTTGCCGTTGAGTGAAACAGCTGATTTACCATTTCTGACGAGGACATCGACGTCATCGATTTTTATGTTGCTCCATTCACTCTGCAAACGATTTTTGAGAATCGCGGCAGATTTGACTTTTTCCATATTCGAAGAAATAAAGCTTTCCCATTTTGCGGCAGCCGGTTTGTAAAATTTGTTCGTGTAATCGGCAACCATTCTGTGCGTGTTAAAACGAGGCACAATCCACTTAATGGAATTTTTCATTCTGTGTATCCACGCTCTCGGGAGATTGTCCGAAGAGTGGGTGTAAAACAAAGGCACGATTTCATTTTCGAAGAGATTGAAAATCGCATCGGATTCGACTTTGTCCTGGTATTCGTAATCGTCGTAAGTTTCGCCGGCGCCGATGACCCAACCCGTGTTGAGATTGTAGCCTTCGACCCACCAGCCATCGAGAGTGCTGACGTTTAATGCACCGTTTAGAGCGGCTTTCATACCGCTTGTGCCGCTGGCTTCGAGCGGAACGCGAGGATTGTTCAGCCAGATATCGACGCCTTGAACCATATAACGGGCGATATCGATATTGTAGTCTTCGAGGAAGACGAGTCTTCTGCGAACGTCGTTTCGTGTGGCGAAGTGAATCAATTGGCGGATGATCTCTTTGCCCTGCTCGTCGTTCGGGTGTGCTTTGCCGGCGAAAATCATCTGAACAGGTTTGTCAGTCCTGTTTAGAAGCTGTACTAATCGCTCGACATCTTTCAATAGCAAATTGCCCCTTTTGTATGTAGCGAATCTTCTTGCGAAACCGATAGTCAAAGCTTCGGGGTCGAGGACCTGTTCGGCCCAGCCGAGCTCGGTATGGTATGTTCCGCGCCGCTGCATTTGTTTCTTTATCTGTCTGCGCACGTAACTGATGAGCGCTTCTTTGCTGCGCTGATGTATGCGCCATAATTCTTCGTCTGGAATCTGGTTTACGTTTTGCCAGAGCGAATCTTCAGCGATCTCTTCAGCCCAGTTGAAGCCGAGGTATCTTTCGTAAAGCTGATTCATTTCGGGTGAAACGAAACTGCTTGCGTGTATACCGTTTGTGATTGAATGAATTGGAACTTCGTCAACGGGCAGTTTCGGCCAAAGGTCAGCCCACATCGAGCGCGAGACTCCGCCGTGAAGTTTGCTAACGCCATTACGCCAGGTGCTCAATTTAAGCGCGAGGACGGGCATTTTGAACGTTTCGCTTTCCTTGGAGGGGTCGAGACGGCCGAGTGCGTAAAATTTATTTTTGTCGAGGCCGAGCTTGGGATAATAATCATTGAAATATTTGTTCATCAACTCCGGACTGAACTCATCGTTTCCGGCTTTGACTGGTGTGTGGATAGTGAAGACATTGCATGCTTTTGTTGCTTCGAGTGCCTGTTCGAAATCGAGGCCTTTCATTGTGCAAAGATGCCTGATCCTTTCGAGAGCCATAAACGCGGCGTGTCCTTCGTTCATGTGGCAGACTGAAGGTTCGAGGCCGATTGCGAGAAGAGCTTTGTAGCCGCCGATGCCGAGAAGAATTTCCTGCTGGATTCTCATTTCGTTGTCGCCTGCGTATAGCGCGGAAGTGAGAAGGCGATCACGTTCTGAATTTGCGGGGATGTTTGTGTCAAGCAAATACAGCTTTACGCGGCCGACTGTAACTTTCCAGATTTGAGCGACGAGCTGACGAGCAGGGAAAGCAATTTTGATCGTTAAGGGATTTTCACTTTTCTTGCGTACCAGTTCGGCGGGCATATTGTAGAAATCATTGTCTTCGTAACGTTCCTGCTGCCAGCCATCCGCATTTAGATACTGTCTGAAATAACCCTTCTGATACATAAGACCGACGCCGATGAGCGGCAAACCTAAATCAGAAGCGCTTTTTAAGTGGTCGCCGGCAAGTATGCCCAAGCCGCCGGAATAAATCGGCAGTGATTCGTGAATGCCGAATTCAAAGCTGAAATACGCGATGACTGGCTTGCGGCCGTTTGTCCAATCTTTGTCAAACCAGCCGGGAGATGATGTGTAATGGCTTAATTTTTCCTGAGCCTGCTTTAGCTGGTAAATATAACCCTGCATGGTAGATAAATCGTTGAGTCGGTTTTGATTGACCGAACCGAGCAGTTTTACGGGATTGTGGCCGCACTGCTCCCATTTTTCAGGGTCGATCTGGCGAAACAGCTCAATAAATTCATAGTTCCATGACCAAAACATATTGTTGGCTATGTCGCGAAGTCCCAATAAAGACTCCGGCAAGGCCGGTAATACTGTGAAATTACGTATTTTTTGCATATTTACAAGTTCCTTCCCTTCCTTTATCGACATTTTGAGGCAATCCTTTAACAATTCAGAAATTAAAAAATGGAAAGAAGGAGTGTGGTAAGATATTTTTATTTTTCTGGAATTTTGAAAAGATGATAAAAAAGGGCATCCAAAATATTATCGGACGCCCTTTCTTGCTGAAATGAAGCGTTATTTCAGGAACTTGGAAACAAAAGGTGATGTTTCGCCGCGACGGAGGAAATGTCCGGACGGGCCTTCGCCGAGAAACTCCGAAAACCATGATTCGTGCTCGATCTCTTCGTTAAGAATAGCCAAGACCAAATCGTAGGTTCTGTGGTCTTTTCCGGCAGTCATATTGCACAATTCAGTATAACCTCTTACCGCGCATCGCTCTGCTTCGACCAACACTTTAAGGATAGCTTCGACGTTGGATGGGTCGCTTGGAAGCCTTGCGGGCGGACAGGCAGACATATCGTGAAACTGTTTCATATCGTCCGGAAGTTTTCCGCCAAGCTCGTAAATACGAGGCATTAAGGCTTCAAAATGATTTCGGTCTTCGATTCTCGCGGTTTCGGCAATTTCCTTGATGCCCTCGCCTTTGAGGCCGATGAGATTTGCGCGAAGAATCGTGTAATAATAAAAAGTTGTAAGCTCGGCGGAAGCATTCTTAATCAATAAAGTCAATAATTTATCAAAGTCGATTCCTGTTTTTTTTACCATTTCAATTGCTACTTGTGCCATTTTACTTTCTCCTTAAAAGAATAGTTAACACTTTCTGTTTATTTCATACATGCGCTAATTACTAAAATTTATTACATAATAAAACTTACTATTTATAGATAAAAAATTTTTCTATTGTTTTTTAATGCAGGCACTGCATAAACCTTCGAGTATTACTTTTACATTTTTTATTGTAAAGCTCTTTTCCATTGTTTTCGGCACTCTCAAATTATTGAATGTTTCATCCTGAAAATCCACTATCTTATTGCACTTGAGACATCTAAGATGGTGGTGCTGATTAATATCGGGGTCATATCTTTTTGCTTCTCCATATCCTTCAACAAGATGGATAACACCGATTTGAGCAAACGTTGAAAGAGTTCTATATACGGTATCGAGCGAAATATCAGGGAAGTTTTTTTTAACCCTCTCGTATATCTCATCACAGCCGGGATGATCCTTGGCCTTGATCAACTCCTCATATATCGCGATACGCTGCGGAGTCATACTCAAGTTTTGCTTTTTGCATTTAGCTCTAAAATCGTTTATAAGTTCCTGTATATCTGCCATATCTCAGTTAATTTCTACAAATTACTATATAATAATTATTCTTATTTGTCAATAAAAAAAATATATAACTTTGCCCCACAAGCATTAAGCCATCAGTAAGCCATTGTGTCTCAATAACTTAAGTACATTTATTTATACAAATATTCGCTATCAGAATTTTTTACTTCATAATTCGTTTTTAGATTGTTAAGGACATACATCAGCTTGCCGACGGCTATTTGATTAAATCTGTCGCCTGCCTGTGCTTTATTAAGATATTCCATAGCAAGTTCTAATTTCTGAACACCAAGAAGCTGGTAACCGGCGAGCAACTGCATATCGGTGTTGTCAGACGCTTTGCTGATTAGCTGGTCTATCTGATTCATTAAAATCTGGTCGTCTGTGTACAGACCTCGCGGATAGAAAACCCATTCTTTGCCGACTGGCTGTCTTCGAATAATTTCTCGAAGCTGGCGAGACGCTTTTTCGTACTCACCCTGTGCGAACAATGCCTGAACATAAGCAAACGGCAAGATTACATCTGAAGGCTCACTGTTTTTGGCCTGATGGAAAAAGACTTCTGCCTGTCTGTAATTGCCCGCGGCAAAAGCATTGACGCCCTTTTCGAAATACAAGTCAGCTGAAGTTTTGCTATCCGGTTCCGTAATTGATGCAAAAGCCTCGACATCGTCGCTGCCGTAAGTATATGGATTTTCATTGTCATAGCGGCTTCCTGTCGGAGGATAAGGTTGGTTCGGCTGATACGGCGATGAAGAAACCATATACCAGAAATACGGATATGTGCCGTAATCATAATAACGGTAATCATTGTAGCCGGGCCAATAACCGGTAAGGCTTACGAAGATATAGCGTTTTGGATAGTGCATATCAGCAGTCTTCCTCCCCTCATAGTGTGTTATTGGAGAATCGTGTCTATCGTATCTGCTGTAGTAATCACCAGAACCATAATAACCCGAACCGTAATAGCTTGAACCGTAATAGCCGTAGCCATAACCGGGTAAATACGAATTGTAAAAATATGGCCAGCCTGACATCCTATACGGGAAATAACGGTTGTAGAAGTAAGGATTGCCACCATACTTGTTAAATCTATCGTAACGGAACCCGTAAAAAGGACTACCTTTTCTGAAACGATGGTCATGACGCGCAAGAGGATATCTTCGATACCTATAATCGTAATGAAACCGACTTCGATTGAAATCTTTTCCATAACGAAAATCTAAATAGGACCTCGAACGGTAATCCCTGCCGGATACACGCGGGTCAGATAGAACGGCCGGCGGGCGATATGTTCTGTAGGTTGGAACATTTTTATATACAGGTTTTTCCTGGTTATTGAAACGCCAGGCATTCGGCGAAATACTATCGGCGTACGGGCGTCTTGTTCGTGAATGTCTAAATGAAGAATCTCTTTTAAAATTTCTATCATTATCGAAACGATTATTGTCGAATTTCCCTCGTGAATCAAAGGATCGTTGACGTGAGTCGAAAGAACGTCGTCGACTAAAATCCGATGAATCCCGGCGTGAATCAAATGAACGCTGCCGAGAACCTGTTGTTGAAGATTGGCGAGTTGTAATTCCTGACCGTCCTGAACGGATAGAGCCGCGACTTCGTCCGCCGCCTCTCGATGCGTAAGAAATATCGGCAAGTAATAAAGTTAAAACCAAAATGGATATAAATAACAGGTTGTGCTTTTTTCTTATTAACATAATAACCCTCCTTTATATCTATGGTGCATCCTCATAGTATGTGGTAACCATTAATATTTATACTATGCAAAAGTCATGGGGGTTTATATTAATAAGGGAAAAGTAAAAATAAAGCAGGGTAAATATCTAAAAAAGAATCGAGCGAGTTGCTGAATGAATGGCTTTTGATCGAAGGCGTTATTAAATCCGGCTCATTTTATTTGGGCCTTTGAGGAACAGTGCCCCAACTTCTTCGAGAAAAGCCGCACACTAATTTGTGCAACCGCTCGATTCTTCTTATTATACTCATTGAGCAGGAAGAATGTTTGCGATATTTTATTTGAATTATTATCAGGTGAAATCATTAAGAAATGACAATAAAAAAAGGCCTGCGAACAGACCTTTTTAAAGTGGGTACCTCCACCTGTGCCGATGGAAGGCTATTTAAAGAACCCAGTATTTTAAAGTGGTAAATCAGCTTCAAGCGTTCGAAAGTCCTGTCAAGCAGGCGTTTCCGAGCCGGCAGGTTCTGATTCCCTAAAATATGGGTATCGGTTCTTCAAATATCTACCATCCTGTCGAACACCGCAGGGGAAACCTACTAGTACTATTATATCGGATAGCTGAACAAAGTTCAATGAATTTCTGTAAACAAATTGAAAAGACTATTACAAAAAAAGTAAAAAGTGGATTTTTGTAATTGGTTTTGATATATTGAATTAGCGTGTATTAAAACTTTTTTAGTCCTTTTAAAATTAAATCGAAAATTTTGCAAAATAAAATTCCTCACTTCGATCAATTATGAATTGGATATTTTTTCGAGGGGGCGAAAGGCTTCGACCGGATGGGTAGAGAAGCAGGTTGCATGTCCAGGATGTCGGTTGGCCTGGCTAATCATCCGACACAAATTTAATTGGCAACTACCAATTAAGAATGGCTGCTTAATAAGCGGTCCGTCCTGTGGGATTGCTCCCGCCAGTTTCGCAAGGGCGTCAAAATGCGGGATCGCTTTGAATGGCCGTTTGTCCAGACGAAGTTAAAAACCAACAAACTGGCCGAGCTGAAAGCCTGTTGATCGGCGTTCGGCAAGGCGACATCTCAAATTGATTAACTAAACATGTAGATGCCTGTTTTGAAACATTTCGGGACGCGGGTTCGAATCCCGCCGCCTCCAATTTCTTGTGTTATTATTTTACAATAACTTAAGATCTTGAACCCCCTTCCGTGGATTTATTCTGAGATTTATTCCATGGATTTATTTACGAATTTAATTTGCAAAGTGAAACGAATTCTGGTCACGTTTACAGCATTTTTGCCGCTCCTTAATAAAAAATATAGTTCTTATTTAAGAGGCTTAGGAGGCAGATAGTTATGAAACCAGAGATGGGTTCCACCCTTGACTTAATATGATATAATTAGTGTCTAATTTGAGTCGAGAAGTTTTATTTTTAAGGTTTTTGTAATAAATGAAAAGCTTCACTTGTCTTCAGAGGGTAAAGGGAAGGTAAAGAACATAGGTTTATAATAAATTAATAAAGCTGTAAAAAAGACAAAAAAAATTGATTTTTGATGAAATATTTAATATTATTTAAACAAGTCACTAAGTTGATTTAGGAAAGATAACCAAATAGTAAAATTTACGTATCTTTTCCATAAGAGTTAGACACCTTGTTTTACTTCAGGGCGAAGCAGTTGACCTCCTCTATGCTTCGCCCAATGATTATGAGGCCAAAATAAAAAAACAGCACACAGTGGCATGTGTGCTGTTTGAGATAAATCTGGAACCTTATTACAACTCTTATTTCCTGAGTCCCATCTTTTTAAGATATTTAGTTGTTTTCTTTAAACCTAATTTAGATGCTTTTGCTTGAACTGATTTTGGGTTCCTATTTAATTTTTTAGCAATGCCTTTTATGCTTGTATTAGGAAACAGTTTTTTTAAAGATTTGGTTTCCTCTTTTGAGAATACTCCAGTTACAAGTTTCTTTGCCATAATATTTCCTTTTAAAAATAGTATTATTAAATACTAATTCATCAATTTATTTAGCCATATCCTTGAGAGCTTTGAAAGCTCGAATCTTGATGACTCTGCGAGCTGGCTTGGCTGCAAAGACCTGCTCCTGCTTGGTAAACGGATTGATGCCCTTACGTTTAGGGGTGGCTGGCTTATTAATGACTACGATTTTTATCAAACCCGACAAAGCAAAGACACCAGGACCTTTCTTGCCTACAGCCTTCTTGATCTGGTCTGAAAGGGCATCGAACACCGATGCTACTTGCTTGCGGGAAAGCTGCGTAGACTCAGCGATGTTGGACAGAATTTCACTCTTCGTTGCGGGTTTTGCACTCTTTGCCATGTTAGGCTCCTTAATCTGATTTCCTATATCATATATTCTTGCTCAGCTACTCCACTGAGCATCATTTTTAATAGAATATCAAACTATTTTGGCAGTTCAAGCTTTTATATTTGTTTGTCCAAGTTTTTCAGTTCTACCCTACCTTTATCCATTAATAAACCTGTTTCACTACTAACTTTTTTCAACCTTTTTTTAGTTCCTCTCAGAATTCTTCTGAAGTGATTAATTTTTCTTTATAACAACCTTCAGAAATATTGTTTAATATATTAAGAGGATTAAGATGAGGTAATAATTATGAAAACCACATAGACCCATTAGTACAAATGTAATAATAAACAATATTTCTCCATGGTGTTATTTGTGATGTTATTCAACTTTGACAAATTGTAAGTTCTTTAAAAATATATATTTATAGAAAATAATTATGGGTTCAAATCCCGCCGTCTCCAGTCTTCGTTCTGCCGCGGTCGCAGACGGGCTTTTATAATTGCAAATCCTTCTTACTCCTGAATGGCAAAGTCTGTTTGGCCGGAATCTTTTTCTTTAATTCGCCAGTGCCACGGTTCGTAAGTAATACCCTCTTTGGCATCTTCCGGATATGAGAGAATAAAACCAAATCTGTCAGCGTTTTTTATCAACCAGGCAAATTCAGGAAGTGCCTCAAACTGTTCAGGACAGCCATCGCCGTTAATGCCGTTCTCGTTGATGAAATCAAGCGCCTGCCGTCTGGGCATCCGTGTTCACTGTAGCCGGGCAGTGCGACATATTTAACGGTTTCGCGAATAGAGTAATCATGGTTTTTGAGGTAAAAAACAAACAGATATAACTGGTAAGCGCTGCTGCGATAGCCGGACTCGAGATAAAGACGTTTGCCGATTTCTTTTTGCATCGCGTCCATCATTTGTGTGCAGCTTTCATTGGCTTCTTTCGGCAGAAATTGCGGAGGCAGAATCTGGGTTTGGCCATTGATTTTTATTTTTTGTCCCGTGATGACAATTAATTCCTCACTGCCCTCTGCGATTCCGAGATATGGAATTTTGACAGACAAAGAATTTGCATCGAGAGTCTCAAATTGTTTCAGGAATTTTTTCTGGTTTTCATCGAGCGGTGTGTAAAGTTCGCTGAACGTAAGCGAGGCAAGACTATGTTTTTCATCTCTTTCCCTGATTAGAGGCTCAAGTGCGTCAAGAACGGATTTAACTTCGTTAACATCCGATGGGCAAAGACGGTCGAGATTCAGCTCGGCAAATGTAAGGCCGGTGAATAAAAATGGAAGAACAAAATAAAACAATTTCGACATATTTACCTCCAAGTGAGATATTTTATAGCGAAAGAGTTTTTTAGCAAGATATTATTGCGGTTCAGAATATTAATTTTGAATTATTTCCGTGATTTTTTAAAATAATAAAAAAAAATTCCGGGCGGGTATCAAACCCGCCTGGAATTAAGGGGAATAAAATGTCTAACTATTAAATTCTTTCAATTCACCATTTTTGCTGTCGTCCATAGGAATAGCAGATTTTGCGCTTTTGGCCTTTACAGGCTTGGAAATTTTGGTTTCCGTCTTTTTGCC
>Ga0209417_1001500_pt1 | contig 42309 bp, 52 predicted proteins | sample RifGroF2_FD_184002 | JGI IMG/M metagenome (GOLD analysis project Ga0209417, IMG submission 184002) | Groundwater microbial communities from Rifle, Colorado, USA - Groundwater F2 (SPAdes) (version 2) | ecosystem: Environmental > Aquatic > Deep subsurface > Groundwater | place: Rifle, Colorado... | reverse complement strand
AGTGATTTTCATATGCCACTATTGTAGATATCGGCTAGCATCTAGGCGAGTGACCCTCATTTCGGGGGTCATCTTGCGTTAGAAACCGAAACTCATTTGGGGGGACATTCTGTATTGGAAGAGACTAGGGCTTGACAAAGCAGGAATTGGTTGATAAGATCAACAATGATATTGCCAGTTGGAAAGTACTGCAGGAAGAAAGAAAAATTGAAGATATCGATTTGGCGGAAATAAGTGAAGAAAAAAGCGAGGAAATAAGATACGAAAAAACTTAGGACTTGCCAAAAAAAAGAAAATACTATACAATACCCAAGTAATAAATTTAAATAATAAAATTCGCGATCAGTTGCGAATCCGGTATTTTATTCCGGAATTATCCGCTTTGGCGGAAAGTGCAAATGTCGCGGTAAAATTAAAACTATGGCAGCAGAAAAATTTGAGCGAACTAAACCACATGTGAATGTTGGAACAATCGGACATGTCGATCATGGAAAAACCACTTTAACGGCGGCTATTCTTAATGTGCTAAGTTTTCTTGGCAGAGCTAAAGCTAAGGGAGTAGATGAGATTGACAAAGCTCCAGAAGAAAAAGAGCGAGGAATCACTATTGCTACAGCTCACTGTGAATATGAATCAGAAAAAAGACATTATGCTCATGTTGACTGCCCAGGACATGCTGACTATATCAAAAATATGATTACAGGCGCAGCTCAAATGGACGGCGCAATTTTGGTAGTGGCAGCCACTGACGGTCCTATGCCACAAACTCGAGAACACATTTTGCTGGCTAAACAAGTGGGTGTGCCGGAAATTGTAGTTTTCCTTAATAAAGTTGATATGGTGGATGATCCAGAACTGATTGATTTGGTGGAAGCGGAAGTGCGAGAACTGTTAACTAAATATGAATTTGATGGAGAAAATGCTAAAATTATCCGTGGGTCAGCCTTAAAAGCACTTGAAGCGAAAACAGCCGAAGAAGAAGGAGCTAAGCCAATTCTTGAACTGATGGTAGCTTTGGATGAAAAAATCCCACAACCCGTAAGAGATGTTGAAAAACCTTTACTTATGCCGATCGAAGATATTTTCTCAATTGAAGGCCGTGGCACAGTAGTGACAGGAAGAATCGAAAGAGGTATCGTCAATATTAACGATGAAGTAGAAATTGTTGGAATTCGTCCAACTCAAAAAACTACTGTGACAGGAATTGAAATGTTTAATAAATCATTAGACAGAGGACAAGCGGGAGACAATGCCGGAGTATTGCTTCGTGGAACGAAAAAAGAGGATGTGGAAAGAGGACAAGTGCTGGCTAAACCAGGTTCAATTACTCCTCACACTGAATTTAATGGGGAAGTTTATATTTTAACCAAAGAAGAAGGTGGAAGACACACCCCATTTTTCAAAGGTTATAAACCGCAGTTTTATGTAAGAACAACTGATGTTACAGGAGAAGTGATTTTACCAGAAGGAACAGAAATGGTTATGCCGGGAGACACAGTTAATTTTGAAGTTAAATTAGGCGCACCGGTTGCAATGGAAGAGGGAATGCGATTTGCTATTCGAGAAGGTGGAAAGACTGTTGGTGCTGGAGTGGTGACAAAAATTACTAAATAAAGTATGCGAAAAGCGTGCTACGAATACGCGCAGGCGAATCATTTGTAGTTTAGCATCGCGACATTAAAAACTAAATGTTGAAGGTAGAAGAAGAAGTAAAACCAAGAATTAGGATTAAGATCAAGGCGTATGATCATAAGATTATTGATCAATCAGCTAAGCTTATTGTGGAAACCGCCCAAAGATCAGGCGCCAGTATTTCTGGACCGGTTCCTTTGCCGACTGAAATAAGGAAATATACTGTTAACAAATCGACCTTTGTGCATAAAGATGCGCGTGATCAATATGAAATGAGAACGCACAAAAGATTGATTGACATAATGAATCCGACTCCCAAGACGATTGATAGTCTCACTAATCTTGATTTGCCAGCGGGAGTGGATGTGGAAATTAAAATGTAGTTTTTACGAAATACGAAAATAATACGAAATACGAAAGTACGAAAATTAAAATTAAATACGAAAATATATCTAAAACTATTTCGTATTTCGCTAATTTCGTAGTTCGTAAATATCTAGTTAAAGTCCAGCCAAGTCAAATATCGAGTTTTGGTCGGATACTCAACTAGCCAAGAAAGAAATTTCTATAAACTCGAAAGGGTTTTGGCTGGTAATTGACCAGCTTTTATTTATTTTAGATAACTATGGCAAAATTTATACTCGGAAAAAAAATAGGAATGACGACGATTTATAATGAAGACGGCGCACAGAATGTGACGCTGGTTGAATGTGCTTCAAAAGTGAGTCTGATTAAAAACAAAGAAAAGGATGGTTATTCTGCGGTTCAGTTGGAAATTCAAAAAACTAAGAATAAAAAATTTAAAAAAGAATTCCGAGTGGAAGAAAATAAATTGGAAAAAGAGGCCCAATTAGATGTTTCTGTTTTTGAAATCGGGGATAAGGTAAAAGTAAGCGGGATTGCTAAAGCGAAAGGTTTCCAAGGGGTAGTCAAAAGACATGGTTTCAAAGGATCTCCTAAAACTCATGGACACAAACATGATCTTCGCGCTCCTGGTTCAATCGGTTCTGGTTTTCCGGAACATGTTACTAAGGGCAAAAGAATGGCGGGAAGAATGGGAGGAAAAAGATCAACCAGTAAGAATATCAAGATTGTTTTTATAGATAAAGAAAAAAATATTTTAGGACTTAAAGGTTCTGTCCCTGGAGTAGCTGGGCGAGTCGTGGAGATAGCGAGTATTAAATAATCCTTACGAATTACGAATTGGTACGAATGTACGAATCACAAATAATTAAATAAAAAATAAAAATTATTTTTTAATTCACATTAGTACATTCGTAAAAATTCGTAATTCGTAAGAGGAAATTTATGAAGATTCCTGTTTATAATATAGAAGGTAAAGAAGTTGAAAAAATGGAAGTTTCCGAAAGTGTTTTTGGTGTGAAAAAGAATGATGATCTTATTCATCAAGTGATGGTAGCGATTGAAGCGAATGGAAGACAAGTTTTAGCTCATACGAAAAATAGAGGAGAAAGAGCCGGTTCTGGTATAAAACCATGGCGACAAAAAGGTACTGGACGAGCGCGAGTTGGATCAGTTCGAAATCCGGCTTGGCGAAAGGGAGGCGTTGCTTTTGGTCCGAGAAAGGATCGAAATTTTTCCAAAAAGATAAATAAAAAAATGAATTCCAAAGCGATCCTGATGGTTTTGAGCGCTAAATTGAAGGATGAAGAGCTGATAATTTTGGACAAGCTTAATTTAGCTGTTAAAAAAACCAAAGCTATGGCAGAAGTTTTAAAAAATTTAAAAATAAACAAGAAAACATTAGTAGCTTTTTGTGAAGCAGAAAAAGATTTGAGAATTACCAGTCGAAACATCAAAAAAGTGGAAAATATTATGGTTGGGCAGTTGAATGTGGCGGATATGCTTAAAAATAAATTTTTATTATTGACAAAAGAGTCTATAGCTTATTTGGAAGGAAAATATAATAAACAGTAGCGATAGGAATAATTACAAATATGAATATGAATAAAGAAAATATATTGATTGAGCCTTGGATAACTGAAGCAGCGACTGCTTCGGCAGAGTTGAATAAATATATTTTTAAAGTGAATAAAAAAGCAGATAAAAAGCAAATCAAAAAAGCGATTGAAGAATTATACAAAGTAACCGTGCTGGGAGTCAGAACAATCAATATTCCTGGAAAAAAAAGAACCAGAGGCCGGATAGTGGGAGTTAAATCAGGATTTAAAAAAGCGATAATTAAGATAAAAGAAGGGGAGAGTATTGATGTGTTTAGCAGTAAATAGTAAAATATTATGGCTATAAAAATATACAAAAGAAATACGGCGGCGAGAAGAAATATGTCGATAGTAAAGTCGTCGATGATTTCTACTCAAAAACCACAAAAATCACTTTTGGCGAAAAGAATTAGACGCGCCGGCCGATCACTCGGAAAGATTTCAGTGCGCCATCAAGGTGGAGGGGCCAAACAAAGATATCGAATGATTGATTTCAAGCAGGATAAAATTGGTATTTGGGGGCGAGTGGCTTCAATTGAAAGAGATCCAGTACGAAGCGCTTTTATCGCCCTGATAAATTATTCAGATGGGGAAAAAAGATATATACTAGCTGTTCAAGATTTGAAAGTAGATCAGCAAGTAATTTCCAAAGAAGATGCGCCAATAAAAATTGGTAATCGAGCAAAAGTAAAAAATATTCCTATCGGAACAATTATCTGTAATGTAGAACTTTTTCCTGGTAAGGGCGGGCAAGCGATAAGAAGCGCTGGATCAGGCGCGACTCTCACAGCCGTAGATGAAAAAAATGCGCAAATAAAAATGCCTTCTGGAGAAATTCGCTTGATAAGCAATGAAGGCTATGCTACTATCGGACAAGTGAGTAATTTTGAACATAACTCGATTACAGTAGGAAAAGCTGGCAGAAAAAGACATATGGGAGTTCGTCCAGGAGTGCGTGGATCAGCGATGAATCCAGTTGATCATCCACACGGTGGAGGCGAAGGCCGACAAGGAATTGGACTTAAACATCCAAAAACTCCTTGGGGCAAGCCAGCACTTGGAAAGAAAACTAGAAAAAGAAAAAAATATAGCAATAAGTTTATAATTAAAAGACGATCGAAACGCTAATATATCGCGAATGTTAAAACAAATTTATTCGAATGTATTTGTATAAACATTAGCGACAATTTGAATTCATGACAAGAAGTCTCAAAAAAGGTCTTTATATCGATGAAAGACTGATAAAGAAAATTAAAAATAAAAAGCCGGGCGATCGAACTCCAATTAAAACTTGGTCTCGCGCCTCGGTAATTTCTCCGGAAATGATCGGTTTTAATTTTAATGTGCATAACGGAAAAGATTTTATCCAAGTTCTTATATCAGAGGAAATGGTTGGTCATAGATTGGGAGAATTTTCGCCGACAAAGAAATTTACTCGCCATGGAGGAAAGATGCAAAAAGAAATGGAAACAGTAGCTAAACAGAAAGAACTGGACGCGGCTAAAGCAGTTAAAAGTGCGGAACCAGCTAAAAAATAATAATACGAAGTAAAATTAGAATATATGAAAGTTAACGCTAAACTAAAAAATTTAAGGGTTGCTCCGAGAAAATCAAAAATCGTAGCTGATTTGATCAAAGGCTTGGATGTTTTGGATGCGCTGGATCAACTCGAAATTCATATTAAAAGGACTAGTCCGCATGTAAAAAAACTGCTTTTGAGCGCGATTGCTAATGCGGAAAATAATTTTGGTTTGGATAAAAATAATCTGTACGTCTGCGAAGCAAAAATCGGTGCCGGTCCAACACTCAAAAGATGGATGCCAAAAGCATTCGGAAGAGCGGGAGAAATTCTAAAAAGAACTTCGAACATAGAAATTATTTTGGAAGAAAGAGTGGAAGGAAAAAACAGAAAATCAAAAGAGGAAATGGAAGCGGAATTTAAGAAAAGAGAAAAAGAAAAGGAAAAGGCACAGAAAGACGCAGAAATAAAACAGAATGACACAGAAAAAAAGACTGGAGAAAAAATAGAAGAAAATAAAAAAGAAGAAGATAAAAAGAAAAAAGAAGTTCCGAAAAAAGGCTGGGCGAAAAAAATATTCCAAAGAAAATCAATGTAGAAATACTAATATTTGCGAATAGTAAAACGAATTTATTCGAATACATTAGTTAAACATTAGCGACAATTAGAATTTATGGGACATAAAATCAATCCAATTGGATTTCGAATGGGAATTACTCAAGACTGGAAATCCAAATGGTTTAGCAAAAAAGAATATAAAGGAAATCTCAAGCAAGATATTGAGATTAGAAGTGGTGTTTCCAAAAAATGGAAGGCGGCTTTTATCTCCGAAGTGGAAATTGAAAGATCAGCCAAGATGATCAGAGTTATCATTAAAACTGCTCGACCAGGAGTGCTTATCGGAAGAGGCGGAAGCGGAATTGAAGATATTAAAAATTATATTCAGAAAGAATTTTTCAAAAATAATAAGAAAATGAATTTGAAAGTAGATATTTTAGAAGTTAAGAATATGGAAGAGAGCGCTGCGATTATGGCGCAAAATATTGCCGATCAATTAGAAAAAAGATTGCCTTTTCGAAAATCAATGAAATCAGCGTTGGAACAGATTATGAAAAATAAAAGTATTAAGGGAGTAAAAATTGAAATGTCTGGACGATTAGGTGGAGCGGAAATGAGTCGCAGAGAGTGGGCGGCTAAAGGAACACTGCCACTGCACACCATGCGAGCGGATATAGATTTTGCCAGAGCGACCGCTTATACAACTTATGGAACACTAGGTGTGAAAGTTTGGTTGTATAAAGGAGAAGTATTTGAACGCTAATATTCGCGAATGGTAAAACGAATGAATGCGAATAATTAATTCGAATACATTAGTATAAACATTAGCGACAATTTGAATTTATGTTGATGCCAAAGAAAGTAAAACATAGAAAGATCCAGCGCGGAGGGAAAATCTGCGGAACGGCTCATCGTGGTAATGAGATTAGTTTTGGTAGTTTTGGTTTGAAATCATTAGGCGCTAGTCTAGTTTCTGCTCGTCAAATAGAATCAGCACGGCGTGCGATGACTAGACATATTCAACGCGGAGGAAAAATATGGATTAGAATTTTCCCAGATAAACCAATGACTAAAAAGGGTGATGAAACTCCGATGGGAAAAGGAAAAGGAGCAGTAGATCATTTTGTGGCAGTGGTAAAGCCAGGAACGATTTTATTTGAAATGGATGGAATAAAGAGAGAGGTTGCCAAAGAAGCGCTAAGCTTGGCAGCTTATAAATTAAATGTTAAGACTAAATTTGTTGAAAAAGAATAGCAATCTTTACTAATTACGAATCAATTACGAATATACTAATAAAATTCGTAATTCGTATATTAGTAAATAATTAGTAATTCGTAAAGAATAATCATGAAAATTAAGGAACTTAGAGAAAAAAATATTGAAGAACTCCAAAAAATGATTTTGGAAAAACAGGAAAAAATCCGAAAATTCAGATTTGATATTGCAACAAAACAAGTAAAAAATACTCGAGAAATTAGAAGTGAAAAAAAGGATATCGCACGTATATTGACCTTAATTAATGAAAAAAATAAAGAAAATGGAAAATAATTCAAATAACAATAAAATATTAGCGAAAAAGAAAGGACGAGTCGTGAGTGATAAGGGTAATAAAACTGCTATTGTCGCTGTGGAAATGTTTAAAACTCATAAAAAATATCAGAAAAAATATAAATCAACCAAGCGCTATAAAATTCATGACGAAGAGAATAAATGTAAAATCGGAGATATGGTAGAAATAATTGCTTGCCGACCGATGAGTAAGGATAAGAAATATAAAGTAATTTAAATTCTTACGAATTACGAATCAGTACGAATGTACGAAATACGAATAATTTAATAAAATAGTAGCAAATTATTTAGTCCACATTAGTACATTCGTAAAAGTTCGTAATTCGTAAGGAAAAAACCATGATACAAGCAGAAACAAAATTGAAAGTCGCAGATAATTCTGGAGCAAAGATAATTGAATGCTTCAAGGTTTTAGGCGGGACCAGAAGACGCTTCGCTAGAATCGGAGACATTGTTGTTGCTTCAGTAAAATCAGCAGAACCGCGAGGAATGGTAAAAAAGGGAGAAAAAGTAAGAGCGGTAATTGTAAGACAAAGAAAAGAATTGCGTCGAAGGGATGGATCCTATATTAGATTTGATGAAAATGCAGCTGTGATTTTAGACGGTAAAGAACCTAAGGGAACAAGAATTTTCGGGCCAATTGCCAGAGAAATAAGAGATAAAGGTTATAGCAAGATAATTTCACTGGCGCCAGAAGTTTTGTAGTTTTACGAAATACGAAATTAACGAAATACGAAAGTGCGAAAATAAAAATAATACGCAAAATATATTGAACAATTTTTTCGTATTTAGATTATTTCGTAGCTCGTAAATGAAATTTATGAAGATAAAGAAAAACGACATAGTTAAAATGAAAGCGGGGAAAGATTCTGGAAAAACAGGAAAAGTTTTGCAGTCTTTTCCTAGTGAAGGAAAAATAATGGTAGAAGGTTTGAATATTGTAAAAAAACATTCTAAACCTAGAAAACAAGGAGAGAAAGGCCAGAGAGTGGAAGTGCCCAGAAAAATTCCGGTTTCTAACGCAATGTTAGTTTGTCCAAAATGCGCCAAAATTTCTAGAATTGGCTATAAGATAGTAGACGGTAAAAAACAGAGAATATGCAAAAAATGTCAGGGAGAAATATAAGCATTACGAAATACGAAAATAATACGAAATACGAAATACGAAAGTACGAAAAATAAAATTAAATACGAAAATATATCTAAAATTATTTCGTATTTCGTTAATTTCGTAGTTCGTAAATGAAATAACATGGCTAGTATCAGAGAAAAATATAATAAAGAAGTGATAAAGGAAATGAAAAATAAATTTAATCTTTCCAATGATTTTGAGGTGCCAAAAATAAAAAAAGTCGTGGTTAATGTTGGTATCGGAAAATTTTTGAAAGATTCAGCGCAGGTGGAAGAAATTTCTAAGGCCATCTCGACCATTACGGGGCAAAAACCACTACTGACTAAATCAAAAAAATCAATTGCTGGATTCAAGATAAGAGAAGGCTTGGAAGTTGGAATGAAAGTGACTCTTCGAGGAAAAAGAATGTGGGATTTTATCGAAAAATTAGTCAAGGCCACTATTCCTCGGGTGAAAGATTTTCATGGACTCAAAAATTCTGCTGTTGATTCCGGAGGAAATTTGAATATTGGGATAAAAGAGCATATTATTTTTCCAGAAATATTACCAGAAGAAGTAAAAAATATTTTTAGTTTGGAAGTGACAGTTGTGACTGATGCGAAAGATAAAAACAAAGGTTTGGAATTATTTAAGTTATTAGGATTTCCAATGGAGATTAAACAATAAGATTAAATTATGGCAAAGCAATCAACGGAGGCGCGAGCCCGAAAAAAACCGAAATTTTCTTCCAGAATCGTGAGACGCTGTTGGAAGTGTGGAAGAAAACATGGTTATATGAGGCAATTTGATATTTGTCGAATATGCTTTAGAGAATTGGCCAGCACTGGTCAAATTCCTGGAGTTAAAAAAGCCAGCTGGTAGTCCTTACGAATTACGAATTTATACGAATGTACGAATTACGAATAATTAAAACCAAAAAATAGAGAATAATTTAGTTCACAAAGGTAAAATTAAACTTAAAAACACTAAACTATGGATACTGTTTCACAAATGCTAACTAAAATAAGAAACGCTCAAATGGCTGGGCAAAAAGAAGTGGCGATAAGACCGTCTAAGCTTAAATTTGCTTTGGCAGAAATTCTCAAAAAAGAAGGTTTTGTGGAAAATGTGGCTAAAGAAAAAGAAGGGATGATAAAAATAGTTTTGAAATATCATCAGTTTTCTCCAACAAAAAAAATTCCAGCAATCAAAGGAATAAAGAAAATTTCCAAATCAGGACAAAGAATTTATATTAAAAATAAAGATATTAGAGATGTTAGAAATAAATATGGAACAGCTATTTTGTCCACTTCCAAGGGCGTGATGACAGGAGAGGAATCAAGAAAAATTGGATTGGGAGGGGAATATATTTGTGAAGTCTGGTAATCCTACAAAATTACAAAAAATTACAAAAATACAAAAAGTAATGCCAGTGAATTTTTTGTACATTTGTATTTTTGTATAATTTTGTAATTTTGTAGAAAAGAATTTAAATTAAGCAATAAAAAATATGAGTAAGATAGGAAAAAAGACCATAATAATTCCGCAAGGGATTGAAGTAAAACTTGAAAAGGAAAAACTTTTTGTAAAAGGTCCTAAGGGTACTTTAGAATTGGAAGTGAATCAGCAGGCCAAAATTGATATTTCAGAAAATGAAATAAATGTTTCAAAAATAAGAAATACCAAAGAAGCCAATGCTATTTGGGGACTCACCCGAGCGCTTATCAGCAATATGATTGTTGGCGCAAAGGACGGTTATGAAAAGAAATTAGAATTGCAAGGAGTAGGTTTTCGAATGTCTCTTCAAGGCAAAAAAATAGTTATGGCACTGGGATTTTCTCATCCAGTCGAAGTGGAAATTCCTGAAGGTCTCACGGTTAAGCTTGAGGAAAATAATGTTATTTCAATTTCTGGAGCGGATAAACAAAAAGTCGGACAATTTTCCGCCAATATCAGAGCGCTAAAAAAAGTTGAACCATATAAAGGAAAAGGATTTAGATATCAAGGAGAGAAAGTAAGAAGAAAAGTCGGCAAAAAAGCCGGCGCTGTAAAGTAAGTTTTACGAAATACGAAAATACGAAAATTGAATTAAAATACGAAAAAGCATAAAATAATATTTCGTATTTCGCTCATTTCGTAGTTCGTAAATGAAAAACAATGAAAACAAGTAGAAACAATTTAAGACTCCATCGAAAAAAACGCATTCGGGCTAAGGTTAAGGGTGATTCTAAAACGCCTCGTTTAGCTATTTTTCGAAGTCTCAAGGGTATATCAGTTCAGGTTATTGATGATACGAAAGGAGCAACCCTCGTTTTTGGAAGTCTCAAAGAAATTAAAAATGCTGGAAATAATTTAGAGGGAGCTAAAAAATTAGGAATTTTGATAGCTAAAAAATGTGTGGAAAAGAAAATAAGCGCAGTTGTTTATGACAGAAGTGGTTATAAATATCATGGAAAAGTTAAGGCTTTGGCAGAAGGAGCGAGAGAGGGTGGATTAAAGTTTTAATTTTACGAACTACGAAATTAATACGAAATACGAAAGTACGAAAAATAAAATTAAATACGAAAATATATCTAAAAATGTTTCGTATTTCGTTCATTTCGTAGTTCGTAAATGAAAAATTATGGGAAAAGAAAATAGAAGAACAAAGGGCAGACGGGAAAAACCTGAATATGATCAGAAGCTTTTGGATTTAGCGCGAGTTACTCGTGTGGTTAAGGGCGGAAGAAGGTTTCGTTTTCGTGCCACCTTGGTTATCGGTAACCGAAAAGGCCGTGTTGGCGTAGGAGTGGGAAAAGGAGCGGATGTGACAGATGCAATCAAAAAAGCTTTTGATGATGGGAAGAAAAATATGATTAGTGTTGATGTGAGCAAAAATACAATTTCTCATAATGTTTTTATGAAATCAGGTAGTGCTAAAATTATTCTAAAACCAGCGCCCAAAGGACGAGGAATTGTGGCAGGCGGAGCAGTGCGGGCAGTAGTTGATTTAGCCGGAATCAAAGATATCGTTTCCAAATCATTAGGGACAGCTAATAAATTAAATGTTGCCAGAGCGACTATTGAAGCCTTGAAAATTTTTAAGGATTCCAAAAAGAGAGAAGAAAGGATAAAATAGCTTTACGAAATACGAAATTAACGAAATACGAAAATACGAAAATAAAAATAATACGCAAAATATATTGAACAATTTTTTCGTATTTAGATTATTTCGTAGTTCGTAAATGAAATTTATGCAAATTAATACTCTAAAACTTAATAGCAAAAAGAAGAAAAGAAAGACTATCGGACGAGGTGGAAAAAAGGGGACATACTGTGGCAAAGGAAACAAAGGACAAAAAGCGCGAAGTGGAGCGCATGTTGATCCTTTGTTTGAAGGTGGTCGCTCAACACTTATTGATCATATGAAAAAGAAAAAAGGATTCAAATCAAGAGGGATTAAGCCAATAATTATTTCTTTAGAAAAAATAGAAAAAAATTTCCAAGACGGCGAAACAGTGAGTGTCGAGTCTTTGATCAAGGTAGGATTGATTGATAGAAGGGAGAAAAAGAAGAGCATAAAAATTATCGGTGGTAACAAACCTGCCTCATCGGCAGAGAAACTCTCGAAAAAACTTTCCTTCGAAAAGGGTATTCTTTTTTCGAAATCAATTAAAAAATAGTTTCTCTCTTTACGAATTACTAATTATCTACTAATATACGAATCATTTTTATTAGTATATTCGTATAAGATTAGTAATTAGTAAAGATTATATGTTCGACAAAATCATCCAAATCTTCAAAATCAAAGAACTTAGAAATAAGATATTTTTTATCTTGACTCTTTTAGTTATTTTTAGATTAGCTGCCAATATTCCGATCCCAGGAATTGATCAGGAAAGATTGAAAATGTTTTTTGCTGACAATCAATTTTTCGGGCTACTTAATCTTTTTTCCGGAGGGGGACTTTCCAGTATTTCCATTGTAATGTTAGGTGTCGGGCCATATATCACTTCTTCGATCATTATGCAATTAATGACTATGATCAGTCCGCGCTTGGAGCAGATTTATAAAGAAGAAGGCGAAGCGGGACGAGAAAAATTCAATCAATGGACTAGATGGCTCACGGTTCCACTAGCGGCTTTGCAAACGATTGGTATGATTTCTCTTTTCAAATCTCAACAAATTATGGCGCCGGAAGGAGCTTATGGACTTTTTTCTATTGTGATTGTAGCTACAGCGGGAACAATTTTTCTCACTTGGCTTGGAGAATTGATCACGGAAAAGAAAATCGGTAATGGAGTGTCGCTTATCATTTTTGCTGGTATAGTTTCTGGCTTGCCTTCGGTAGTTTCTCGTTTAATGTCAACTTGGGATTCCTCTCAACTTTTCACTTACATTCTACTTTTGGCAGTTGCGGTTGGTTCGGTAAGCGCGGTGGTTTTTATGACTGAAGGACAAAGGAATATTCCAATTGCGTATGCCAAAAGAATTCGAGGCAATAAAATGTATGGCGGAACTTCCACCCATCTTCCTCTTCGCATCAATCAAGCAGGAGTAATTCCAATTATTTTTGCAATGTCGATTATGCTTTTTCCAGGAATGATTGCTAATTTTTTAGCTAGCTCGGGAAATGGAATGGTGGCTGGAGTGGCGCGAGCAGTGGGAAATTTTTTTCAAAATCAATTTTTTTATGGAACAATTTATTTTATCTTAGTGGTGGCTTTCACTTATTTTTATACAGCAGTGGTTTTTGATCCAAATAAAATTGCAGAAAATTTGCAAAAGCAAGGCGGATATGTTCCAGGAATTAGACCGGGGAAAAATACTTCTGAATATTTATTCAAAATTATGAATCGGGTAACTTTGACAGGCGCTAGTTTTCTTGGTTTCATCGCTATCTTGCCGTTTATCATACAAGGTTTCACCAATATCGGATCGATTTCAATTGGGGGTACAGGACTTTTGATTGTCGTTTCTGTGGTGATTGAACTTATCCAGCAAATCGAAGGACAATTAGTAATGAGGGATTACGAAGGCTTCTAAATGCTAATAGTTGCGAATGTGAAAACGAATGAATGCAAATAATTGATTCGAATACATTAGTATAAACATTAGTAATAATTTGAATTCAATGAATTTAATAATTCTTGGTCCGCAGGGTTCTGGCAAGGGAACGCAGGCGGAAAAATTATCGCAGAAATTTGACTTAGAGCATATTGATATGGGCAAATTTTTGCGTGAAGTGGCGCTACTGGATACTCCGCTAGGTAAAGAAATTCATGAGATAATAAATATCAAAAAGGAATTAGTTAGTGATAAAATTTTGCAAGAAGTGATTCATTTGAAAATTATGGGACTGCCTCGCGAACAAGGAATTGTTTTTGACGGAGTGCCAAGAAATATCAATCAGTTGGAATATTTTGAAACAGTGCTCAAGGAAGCAGGCCGAAAAATTGATAAAACAGTACTGATCAATCTTTCTGAAAAAGAATCACTGGAAAGAATTTCTAAAAGAAGAATTTGTGAAAAATGCAAAAAAGTTTTTATTTTAGGCAAAGATATTCAAAATATGGAAGAAAAATGCAATTTTTGTGGCGGAAAAATAATTCAACGAATTGATGATAGTGAAGAGGGTGTAAAAAAAAGACTGAAAATTTTTAAAGAAGAAACAATGCCGATTGTAGAATATTATAAAAAACAAGGCAAGTTAGTAGAAATAAACGGAGATCAGGGAATTGAGGAAGTATTTGAAGATATCCTTTACGAACTACGAAAATAATACGAAATACGAAAGTACGAAAAATAAATTAAAGTACGAAAATATAGCTAGAGTTGTTTCGTATTTCGTTAATTTCGTAGTTCGTAAATAATATGATAGTGATAAAAAACGAAAACGAAATAGAATTAATGCGACAGGGAGGAAAAATACTTTCTGGGATTATGGAGGAGATTGGAAAGAAAATTGCTCCAGGTGTTAATACAATGGAATTGGACAAGCTCGCGGAGAAGCTTGTTTTTGATAATGGAGGGACGCCGGCTTTCAAGGGTTATGGCGATAAAAAAAATCCTTATCCGGCAACGATCTGCGCTTCAATCAATGAAGAAATTGTGCACGCTATTCCAAGTGCCAAGGTGATAATTCGAGAAGGCGATTTGGTGAAAATTGATATCGGGATGAAATACAAAGGGCTTATCACTGATATGGCGAGAACATTTCCAATTGGAACAGTGAGTGCAAGGGCGCATGAATTAGTGAAAGCGACAAGAGAAGCATTGAATCAGGGAATTTCAAAAATAAAAGCCGGTGCAAAATTGAGTGAATATTCTATGGCAGTAGAAAGTTATGCTCGATCTTTTGGATTTTTACCAGTCCATGATTTGGTTGGCCACGGCGTGGGGAGAATTTTGCATGAAGATCCGGTCATTCCAAATTATCATTGGAGTGGAAAAGATTTAGTTTTAAAAGAGAATATGACGCTAGCGCTGGAGCCGATGATTAATGAGGGAACATATAAAATAAAATTAGGAGCAGACGGCTGGACATATCTAACACAAGATGACAAACTCTCCGCGCATTTTGAAGATACGGTAGTGGTGAAAAAAGGCGGGTGTGAGATTTTGACAAGGTAATTGCTTTACGAAATACGAAATTTTACTAAATACTAAATAAACTAAATACGAAAAGGGTGTGTTTGATTTTTTTTTCGTATTTCGCTTATTTCGTATTTCGTAAAGATAAAAAAACCGGAGGGCGTCTGATGTTACTAGACGCGCGCCCCGGTTGTTCGATGGTCTGGGAATTTCTTAAGCAATTTCTTTAAGATAATTCCATAAACCATCCTTGTGTGGCCATATAATCATGGCCAAAGCTATTCCGACTAATCCTGATAAAAACCAAAATAGAACAGGGATCGTCGGAAGATTATCGGGTCGTATTTGAGATCCTACATTTGCTATCATATTTAAAAATCCGAAACTGATACTGATAGCAGAAATAATAGATAAAAATCCAGAAAAAATTTTTCTAATCATGGCTTATTCCTTTCATTTCATGGTAAGGTTAAAGAACAATTTTTCACTAACTGTTAATTCTATCACAATTTTACTCCAATGTCAATAGGTAGTCAAGAAAAACCGAATATAAGCCATTATTTGGGGATAGATTTTGGGCAGGCCAAGGTTGGTTTGGCGTTGGCGGACGAAGAGACGAAGATTGCTTTTGTTTATACCACACTTCCAAATGACAAAAATTTTTTGGAAAATATGATCAAAATAATTGAAAAAGAAAATGTGTCCAAGATTATAATTGGCATCCCAAGCTATAATAATCAAAAAGAAGCGGATTTTGAAGGGAAAAAACTAGGAGAATTGATCAGGAAAGTTTTACCAGAAATGGAAATCGAATATCAAAATGAAATGTTTTCCACGAAAATGGCGCAGGCTAATTTGGTTGAAAAGGGAATGAAAAATGTGGGGAAGTTTGATGACAGCGAATCGGCCAAGATAATTTTGCAAAGCTGGCTGGACAAACCATGTAGCATATAACATGAAACATGAAACAAGGAAGCCGATAAAATAATACAAGGAGTGTTTTTTTGTGTTTCATGCTACATGTTTCATGTTTCATGATTTTGTGATATAATTTAAGTATAAAAATAATCATTAATATAGAAAAAAATGGAACAAAAACCTTTCATATCAGTGATCATCCCAACTTATAACGAAGCGCCAAAAGAAAAAGAAATGGAGGAGCACCTAATCTCCATCAAAAATTATTTTGAAAAAATAGGCAAAAGTTATGAAGTGGTGATAGTGCTCGATGGACCAACGGATAATACCCCAGAAATTGTCAAAGAAAAAATCAAAGATAAACCGAATTTTTGGGTGATAGATCGAAAAGAAAATCATGGCAAGGGTTATAGCATTCGTGAAGGATTTGCCGGTGCGCGAGGGGAATGGCGGATCTGGACGGATATGGATGGTGCCACGCCGATAAATAATTTGGATAAATTTATTCCAGAATTTGAAAAAGCAGATGTGGTAATTGGTTCTCGAGATTTGAAAGCTTCTGCCATTCAAAAACACCAACCGAAATGGAAAGAATGGTTGGGGAATGCGGGAAATATTTTGATTCAAGTTATGACGGGGCTGTATGGAATTTATGACACGCAATGCGGATTCAAAGCTTTCAAAGAAGAAGTGGTGAAAGAAGTTTTCCCTCGCACAAAAGTGGATCGCTGGGGAATTGATTTTGAAATTTTGATGATAGCTAATAAATTGGGCTATAAAATTTCTGAAGTGCCAGTAGTTTGGCTGGATATGGGCTATAGCTTGGTGGGTATGAAAGGATATTTTATTACCTTGCGAGAATTGTTCAAAGTCTGGTGGAACAAAGTACGAGGAGTTTATCAACTCAAAAAGAAAATTAGTGAAATTCACCCTGTTAAATAAATTTTAAATTTTTATAAAAAATTTAAAATTAAGATTTGAATCGATTGAAGTCAAAATTATTTTAATATAAATATTTTATTTTTAAACGAGTTATTTTTTAAAAAGAGACTCAAATCTTATTTAACAGGGTAAAAATAAAAAAATAAAAATTTAAAAAACAAAGTGAGCAAGGAGGATAAAAATAAAAATAGTGAACTTAGGCAGGATTTGGTGACGGGAGATTGGGTGGTAGTTTCTAAGATCCGTTCTCGCCGACCAGATGAGTTTGCTAAAAAAGAAGAAAATAGTACGCCGGATAATCCGAGTGAATGTTTGTTTTGTGATCCCGAAAAATCTGGACAAGAAAAAGATGTTTTGATATATAACACGACAGATGGCAATTGGAGTCTCAAAGTTTTTCCCAATAAATTTCCGGCTTTTTCTCGGCCGAGTGGCGGACAGATGAAACACAAGGAAGAAGGACCATATTTTTGGATGGATAGCGTGGGGTATCATGAAGTAATTGTGACCAAAGATCATTACAATCATATTGGCAAAATGGAACCGTTATTGGTGGCGGAAATTCTGGATGCCTATCAGTCGCGCTACATTGATTTGATGAATAAAAAGTCAGTAAATTATATTGATATTTTTCACAATCATGGCGCCTCGGCTGGGGCATCAATTGCCCATCCACATTCGCAACTTATCGCTATTCCCGTAATCTCGCCGTATGTCAAAGGTGAATTGGATGGTGCAGAGGAGTATCATAAACAAAACAAGCATTGTGTTTATTGCGCAATGGTTGAATGGGAAAGAGAACAGAAAAAAAGAATAGTTTTTGAAAATGATGACTTTTTGCTTTTTTGTCCTTTTGCTTCGCGGGCTAATTTTGAAATGTGGCTCATCCCCAAAAAACATAAACCATATTTTGAAAGAATAACCCAAGAAGAAAAAATTTCCGCAGGAATGGCACTGCACGAAGCGATTAAAAGATTAAGTGAAAAACTCAATAATCCTGATTTCAATTTCTATATCCACACCTCGCCTTGTGACGGAAAAGATTATCCGCATTTCCATTGGCATATTGAAATTTTGCCAAAAACAAATATCTGGGCGGGATTTGAAATTTCAACGGGAGTAGAAATAATTACCATCAGTCCGGAAGACGCGGCGGAATTCCTAAAAAACATATAACATACAACATACAACATAAAACATAAAACATGGAATGCTAAGGATAATATTTTTTTTATTCTTGTGCTACATGTTATATGCTACATGTTTCATGATCTGTGATTGCAAAAATAATTGAAATTTTAGCGGGGTTTATAATCGGGGGAATTTCTCTCCTTGGATATTCTGGCGTGGCTTTGATGATGGCAATTGAATCAGCTTGTATTCCACTCCCATCGGAAATTATTATGCCTTTTTCCGGATATCTAGTTTTTAAAGGACAATTTTCTTTGTGGGGAGTGTCACTGGCGGGTGCATTGGGTTGTGTTGTTGGTTCGGCTGTCGCCTATTGGATCGGCTATGTTGGCGGGCGACCGCTGGCGGAAAAATATGGTCGGTATGTTTTGGTAACTAAACATGACTTGGATTTGGCGGATAATTTTTTCAAAAAATATGGCAACACAGCAGTTTTTATCTCTCGCCTTTTGCCAGTTATTCGAACTTTCATTTCACTTCCTGCGGGTATCGCTCGAATGAATTTTTGGCAATTTATCGCTTATACATTCTTGGGTTCTTTGCCTTTTTGTTTTCTTTTGGCTTACATCGGAGAAAAGATGGGGGAGAATTGGAATACGCTCGGAGTGTATTTTCATAAATTTGATATTGTCATTGGAATAATAATTTTTATTGGCATAGTTTGGTTTGTCAGGAGGCATATTAATATAAGAAAAAATAACAATGAATAAATTAATCGTCGGAAACTTGAAGATGAATATCCTATCGCAAACGGAGCGAGAAAGATATTTAAATTCTTTGCAAAAAGAATTAGTTGGAAAAAAAATAAATAATTGTGAAATAATTATTTGTCCGCCGTTTGTTCATCTGGAAGGATTTAGGAAAGCGAAAATAAAAAAGATAATTTTAGGCGCGCAAAATATGTTTTGGGAGGCTAAGGGTTCTTTTACGGGAGAAGTTTCGCCTGCAATGCTCAAAGATTTTGGTTGCGAGTATGTAATTTTGGGGCATAGTGAAAGAAGAAGATATTTTTGCGAGCGGGACGAAGAAATAAATTTGAAAATTATTTCAGCGCTTAAAAATAATTTAAAGCCGATTATTTGTGTGGGAGAATCAAAACAAGAAAAGGAAGATAATCAAACCCTTAGTGTCATTAGTCAGCAAGTAAAGTCGGCTTTGGAAAAAGTTAGCCGGACTAAGGCGGAAAATTTAGTTATTGCTTACGAACCAATTTGGTCAGTTGGAACGGATGAGGTGCCAAAAGAAAATGAAATTATGGAGGCGCGAGTCTTGATTTTCAAAATTCTCACGGGACTTTTTGGTGTAAAATATGCGCAGAAAGTGAAAATAATTTATGGTGGATCAGTTTCAGTCTTCACAGTTAAGCAAGTTTGTCTGGACCCAGGAATGGACGGCGCGTTAATTGGCAGAGAAAGTTTGACGCCGTATGAGTTTGTTAAGATAGCAGAAATAATAAACGATAAATAAATTTTCAATTTTCAATTTACAATTTTCAATCAATTTTCAATGTTCAAATTTACAATGAAAATTGACAAATGAAAATTCAATGTAAATTGAGAATTGGTTATTGAAAATTATTATGATAGTTAGCGTCAAAGAAATTCTAACCAAAGCCAGAGCAGGGGGATACGCTGTGGGAGCATTTAACACGGTGAATTTGGAAACAACTAGGGCGATTGTGGATGCGGCCAAAGAAATGCGTTCCCCGGTGATTATTCAAATTACGGAAAAAACTATGGAATATGCCGGCGGACGGATGATATATAACATTGTAAAAAATGATGTAGAATTTTATGCGCCGGAAATTCCTGTGGGAATTCATTTAGATCACGGAAAAAGTTTTGAAATTATTCAGCATTGTGCTCAAATTGGTTTTGGCTCCGTGATGTATGACGGCTCGCGAAAAAAATATGAAGACAATGCGGAAGCGACGAAAAAAGTAGTTGAATTTTGTCACGAAAAAGGAATTGATGTTCAAGGGGAATTGGGCAGTGTTCTTTATTTTGGAGAATCAGAAAGTCGAGAAATGAATTGGGAAAAATATATGACCGATCCGATTTTGGCGGAAAAATTTGTCAAAGATACTGGAATTGATGCACTAGCAGTGGCGATTGGTAATGCCCATGGATTTCTTCGGGAAAGGCCGGAACCGGATTATGAAAGATTGGAAAAAATAAATGAGTTGTGCAATATCCCACTCATTCTCCACGGCGCTTCTGATTGGGAAAATGGCCGAGTGGTGGAAGTGATAAAAAGAGGCATTGCTTGTTTCAATGTGGATACAGCAATCAGGATGGCTTTTTTTGACCGGATAATAAATTCTGTTAAAGATGAAGAAATGTCTTTTGATATTCGAAAACTTTTGGAAGGGGCAAGAGAGGCGGTCAAAGAAACGGTTAAGCAGAAAATAAAATATTTTGGAAGTGAAGGCAAAGCATGAAGCATGAAACATATAACATGAAACAAAAAACAATACAAAAAATAATTCTTGAGTTTGAGCCCGAAATGGAAAATTTATTGCCGGCGCTGAAAAAAATTAGCGCTGTTTTTGGCTATGTTGGCGAAAAAGAAGCAAATGCGCTGGCGGATTATTTTGGTGTACCAGAAAGCAAGGTTTTCGAAACTGCTAGTTTTTATGATGAAATCAAAACTGAAAAACAACCAGAAATTTTGATTCAAGTTTGCTCATCGGCTAATTGCGCAGTGAATGATTCATTTTCTATAATAAAAGAAATCGAAAATTCATTTAAGATAAAAGTTCAAGAAATTAGTTGTCTTGGTCGTTGTGCCGACGGGCCGATAATGGTGGTAAACGGGAAAATTTATGAGAAAGTGACAAAGAGTTCCGTGCATGGGATATTGGAAGAATATTTATAGTGTCATTCCCGCGAATGCGGGAATCTAGTGTAAAAATTAAATGAGAAAAATATATTATATAAAAAGATTGGTATTCTAAAATAAATTTGAGACTAGATTCCCGTTTTCACGGGAATGACAAAAATGATGAAAAAAATAAAAATCATAACCGAACATTGGGGCAAAATTGATCCTCTAAAAATTGAGGACTATCTTGAAGTTGGCGGTTATAAGGCCTTAGAGGAATTTATTTTAGGAATGGATAGGGCGGGCGCTTTGGGAGAGATAAAAAAATCTGGTCTTTGCGGAAGAGGCGGAGCGGGTTTTCCAACGGGAGAAAAATTTGAGATAGTCGCCAGTCAAATTGGAAAAAAGTATTTTATTTGTAATTTGGATGAGTCAGAACCAGGGACATATAAAGATAGAATGATTTGTGACAAAAATCCACATTTGCTTTTGGAAGGAATAATAATTTCCGCCTTGATTGTTGGGGCGGACAAGGCTTATATTTATATCAATGGAAATTATCAAAAGCAAAAAGAAATTTTGGAAGTAGCGCTTTTGCAAGCGAAGAAAAAAAAATTCTGGGGGAATAAAATTTTAGAATCAGATTATAGCTTGAAAATTGAAATATATTCTGGTGCGGGAGCGTATATTTGCGGGGAAGAAACGGCGCTCATTAATTCCATTGAAGGCAATCGTGGCGAGCCAAAACTTCGTCCGCCCTATCCAACTGGATGTGGATTATTTGGTCGGCCAACAGCGATAAATAATGCCGAGACAATTTCTAATATTCCCTGGATAATTTTAAATGGTGGAGAAAAATATTCTAAAATTGGTTCAAAAAATTCTCCCGGAACAAAATTATTTTTGCTAAATGGAGCCGTGGAAAAACCAGGGATTTATGAAGCGCCAACCGGAATAACGGTTAGAAAATTAATTGATGAATATGCCGGCGGGATAAAAAAAGGTAAAGAATTTTGGTTTGCCCAAATCGGCGGAGCTTGTGGAAAGCTTTTGCTAGAAAAAGAATTAAAGGCTAAAATGGAATTTGGTAAAGCTTGCCAGTGTCCATTGGGATCAGGATCAATTTTGGTAATTGACAAAAGCGTGAATATTTATGATTTGCTTATTTCTTGGACAGATTTTTTTCGGCGAGAATCCTGTGGAAAATGCGTGCCATGCCGGGAAGGAACTTTCCGGCTTTGGGAAATTGCCAAAAGATTCAAAGATGGTAAAATTTCCGAGCGTGACAAGGAAGCAATTCAAGATATTTTATGGACGCTCGAGCGAACGACTTTTTGCCCACTGGGAAAATTCGCTGGAACGGCATTTCGAGATGCAATAACAAAAAACATTTTAACATTTTAACATATTAACATACTAACATTTTAGCAAAGAAAGGTAGTATTCTTTGCTAATATGTTAATATGCTAAAATGATTATATGCAAATAAAGATAAATAATAAAATTTACAAAGCCAAAGAGGGAGAAGTTGTTTTGGATGTGTGTAAAAGAGAGGGAATTAGAATTCCAACACTTTGCGGTTTTGAAGGCTTACCACGCGAAGCGGTTTGTCGACTGTGTTTGGTTGAAATTGAAAACGCAGGGACAGGTTTAAAACCTGTCCGTACGAATTTACAGCCATCCTGTGTTTTAAAAGTTAAGGAAGGCTTGGAAATAATTACCGAAAGTGAAGATATAAATAAGGCGAGAAGAATAAATCTGGAACTGCTGTGGGCGGATCATGCCGGAAAATGTGCGACTTGCAAAAAAAATCAGATGTGCGAGTTGCAAAAATTGGCGGAGGAATATAAAATTGAAAATTTTCATTTTATTCCCAGAAAGGGCGAGATAACAGGCATAGAAGAATTGGATTTAATTCGGGATAATTGGTCGCGAGTAGTGGTGGAAAATGAAAATCCCTGCATTTCAAGAAACAGTGAACTTTGTATTGAATGTAAGAGATGTGTCAATATTTGTCCGGAAAAAAAATTTGGCTTCAATCATCGCGGAAGTGATATCGTCGTTGGTACGCCGTATGAAAAAGTTTTGGATTGTAGTTTTTGCGGAAAGTGTGTGGAAGTTTGTCCGACGGGAGCGCTCACTGACAAAAATGATTATAAAAAAATAATAGAAGATCTAGATAGTTTGAAGAAATTTTCGATAGCATTTTTGGATGTTGAAATGGAGAAAAAAATATTGGATAAAATAGAGAAAATAAGTGCAGAGAAAAATATAGATAAAATATTGGCCAATCTTGGTTTTGAAAAAATCATAAGATTAAAAGAGGAAAATTTAGAAGATGAAATGATAAAAAATATCAAAACCGAATATGCTAAGCAGAAAAAAATAAATTCTAATGATATTGTAGTATTTTTTATTTCTTCTAAAATTTATAAAAAAGCTAAAAAGGATAAATATTTAGATTATATTTTAAGCGAAAGAGAAGTGGCGAGATTAATTAGAGATAAGGAAAAGATGAGAGAGGGGAAGATTCATTTATAAACTTTTAGAAAATAGCTATTAGAAATTGGAAAATAGTTCAGGAAATTTGAAATTAGAAAGTGGAATAGCAATTTTATCTTTTTGCTATTTTCTATTCTCGTGAACTAATTTCTATTTTCTTTTTAACTTATTTCTTAATTTATTATGTGTCTTGCAATTCCAGCAAAAATAATAAAAATTAATGATCAGCTGGCGATAGTTGATTTTCAAGGTGTGCAAAAAGAAGTTAATATTAGCCTAGTAGATGTGAAAATTGGCGACTATGTGATGGTGCACGCTGGTTTTGCGATTGAGAAGATGGAGAAAGATAATGTGAAAGAAATTAAGAAATACTTAAAATAAAGTGAAATAAAAAATACTACCGTATTCTAGTATATGGTAGTAAAGATATTATGGAATATAAAAAGATTTTGAAAAATATTCAAGAAAAGGCGGAAATAATTGATCGGCCGATTCGGTTTATGGAACTTTGTGGCACGCATTCGGAAAGCATTGCTAAGCACGGGATAAAAAATATTTTGCCGGAAAATATAAAACTCATCACGGGTCCTGGGTGTCCGGTTTGCGTGACAGATCAAAGTGAAATTGATATTATCACGGGATTAGCGCTCGCTGGAATTCCGATTGCTTGTTATGGCGATGCAGTTAATATCCCTGGGAGTTTGGGAAGCTTGGAAAACGCTCGGCAAAAGGGCGCGCAAGTTTTTATTGTTTATGATGTTGCCGAAGCTTTGGAACTTTCCAAAAAAATTTCTAATTTAGTTTTTTGGGGAATTGGTTTTGAAACGACAACGGTAATGACGGCTTGGGGAATTCAAAATAACCTCACGGTTTTTTCTTCGCATAAACTTTTTCCACCAGCGATGGAGGCATTACTTAAAAATAATAAAAAAAATCCCGTCATTGCGAGCGTAGCAAAGCAATCTCGTAATTTTAAGTACAGTCTTACTAAAAACGGGATTGCCACGGTCGCTATGCTTCCTCGCAATGACAACAGAATTGATGGCTTTATTAATCCAGGACATGTGAGTGCCATTATCGGCACGGAAGTTTATGAAAAATTTCAAATTCCGCAAGTGGTGGCTGGCTTTGGTGCAGAGGATGTTCTTCTGGCGATTGAAATGCTTCTAAATCAAATAATTTCTGGAGAAAAAAAAGTAGAAAATGAATATGTGAGATTAGTGAAAAAAGAAGGTAATCAGAAAGCACAAAAAATAATTTATGAAGTTTTTGAAATCAGGAATGCTTCTTGGCGAGGTTTGGGGGAAATTAAAAATTCCGGACTAAAAATTAGAAAAAAATACCAACAGCTTGACGCTGAATATATTCATCGAGATTTAATTGCAAAAATTAAAAAAGAAATTAAACCCAAGAAAAATGCCCGCCTCGACTCGCGGGGACGACCGCTTGTCGACGCGAGGCGGGCTTGCCGTTGTGGAGAAGTTTTACAAGGACTGATTGAATCGAGGCAGTGTCCGTTATTTGGAAAATCTTGCACCCCAGACAATCCGCAAGGCGCCTGTATGGTTTCCAGGGAAGGGAGTTGCAATATCGAGTATCGATTTTCTTAAAATGTCATTCCCGTGAAAACGGGAATCTAGTGTATAGATTAAGTTTATTGCGATAAAAATATTTTATGACTGGATTCCCGCCTACGCGGGAATGACAACTAATTTATGAATAATAAGAAAGTAATCGAATTAGAAATGGGAGCTGGAGGGCAAAAATCCGAAGAACTTATTAAAAATATAAGAAAAGTTTTAAATGTTAAAGGAAAGTGGAAAAATACGAAAGATGATGGGGCGGTTTTTGAGTTAAAAAATTTGTGGACATCGAATGTCCACAATGGACATTTGATGTCCATTCCTAAATTGGTTTTTACCACTGATGCTTTTATTGTTGATCCGTTGTTTTTCCCAGGAGGGGACATTGGAAAAATTGCCATTTGTGGAACACTAAATGATTTGGCAGTGATGGGAGCGAAACCGATTGGAATTTCGTTGAGCTTAGTGATTGAAGAAGGATTTTCACAAAGTGATTTGGAAAAAATAATAAATTCTATTCAAAAAATTTCAAAAGAAACAGGTGTACCGATTGTGACGGGGGACACTAAAGTGACGGAAAAAGGCAAAATCGACAAAATTGAAATTACCACTTCTGGGGTAGGGTTGGCTTCCAAAATAATTTCTAATAATGGTGCCAAAGTGGGCGATGATATAATTGTTTCTGGATATTTGGGCGAACATGCGGTGGCGCTTTTGGCCAAGAGGTTTAACTATCAAACAAAAATAAAAAGTGATTGCCAACCACTGATTAGCGAAATTCAATCAGTTTCGAAATATCTGACTTCCTGCAAAGATCCAACCAGAGGGGGAATGGCAGCCGTGCTAAACGAGATGGCGCAAAAATCTAAAACTAATTTTGTGTTGGAAGAAAAAACATTGCCGTTTAAAAAAGAAACAGTTGCAATTTCAGAATTGCTTGGCATTGATGTTTTTTCTTTTCCGTCAGAAGGAAGGTTTGTGGCAACAGTGGCAAAAAAAGATTCTAAGAAAGTTATTCAAATTCTTCAAAAATTTAATAAAACCGCCAAAGTTATTGGCTGGGTTGAACGGCCTGCCCGCCACGCTTCGCGTAGCGATGCGGGCGGGGGTTTATGGCTCAAAACATCCATCGGAAGCGTCAAAAAAATTGAAGTACCAAGAGGAAAATTGATTCCGAGAATATGTTGACAAAAATATTAAATCGTGATAGTTTTACAAATGATTGAAATATGGTACTTTTATAATAGGCTAGTGTGTCAAATCATTTAACTACGGTATTTTTTAAAAAGGAGGATGTTATGAAAATGTTCGAGTTGTTGATTGATTTAACGATGGAAGGAATCATTAAATGGGAAAAGGTTGGTGGATATAATTTCATCGCTCATTTAAAGGGGTTAGACCTTTCTGTGTTTCGAGAGAATGTGGAAATGGAGGAAGTGATAACGGTTGGATTGTTTTTCCCGAAATCAAAGAAGATTAGTATTTCAAAATCGCGGTGGTTTTTAAGGATTAAAAAAGATGAGGGAATAGAAGAGGAGAAAATATCTGACGATGAGGTTGATGATGTATTTGATTTAGCTATGACAGTTAGTTGGTCTATCGATAGAGATCGGCCGATAGGGCCACTTCGAGCCGAATTGTATAAAAAACTGCTCGGAATGTGCTAAAAAATTTCAAATAAGACTGGATAAGGCGAGAACAGAAACTATTGTTCCCGCCTTATTTTATTTCTCCTAACATTCGCCTATATATGGTAGTAATTTTTTTTAAAAACAAAATATATCATTTAAATACGGCCGTATAATTATGATACATTTTTTTTAAGATAATTTTAAGTTAGAAATAGTTTAGTAGAGAATAAACAATTTGCCCGAAAGAAAGTCCGGCGTCACCACAGGGGACCCCATTAAATATCCTTTTAGATTTAACGGGGTAAATTTTTTTGTTCGCATAAGCACCTTTGGAAATAAGATATTCGGAAATTATTTTATTGTTAGTGATGCCACCTGAAATAAAAAAATTGTCATGCCGAACTTGTTTCGGCATCTTTTTAGATCCTGAAATAAATTCAGGATGACATTTAAGTAAAATTTCATAAAGCCCTTCCGCAATATAAAGCTGAGCGGTGGTGGCTAGTCTTCCCGCCTCTTCGGCGGGTAATTTTTTGTTTTTTTTAAGATTCTTTAATAAATATTGAAAAAGAGGTGTAGTTTGTAAGATATACATTTTTTCCTTGGCATCAAAAATTATTTTTGGTTTCAAATCAGAATAGGGAATGGTTGAATTTTTTTCTAACAAATCGATTGGTTCATGCTTGTATTTTCTTTCATTTCCACAAAAGCCTAATAAAATTGAAACAGCGTCTAGAACTCTTCCGGTGCTGGAAGTTTCTAGGCAATTGAAATTTTGTTGAAGTTGATTATAAATTAATTCAAATTGATTGGAAGTATAAAACTTTTCTATATATTGATATATGGAAATTTTATCCATAAATTTATTTAAAATAGAAATCAGCATTCTCGCTGGTTCTCGCACAGCCAAATCTCCACCAATCATTATCTGATTTTCCAGATGCCCAATTCTTAGAATTTCTTGTTTTTTGATTTCAAAAGCCTCTCCGCCCCAAATTTTTTCATCTGTTCCAAAGCCAGTGCCGTCCATAGCGATACCAAAGCATGAAACATGAAGCATGAAGCATGAAGCACGAATCAATTTGTCGCCGATGGCAGAAAATATATGGGCGTGATGATGTTGAATTGAAATGTGCTTGGCTTTGTATCTTTTGACTAATTCTTTTCCCCAAAGAGTAGTTTTGAAAAGTGGATGAAGATCAGTAAAGATAATTTTTGGTTTAATTTTATTATCGCTTAGATATTTCAAAACTGAAGCTTGATATTTTTTCCAATTCTTCTCTTCTAAGAGGTCGCCAAAATCTTCGGAAAAATAAATTTTCCCATTTTTAAAAACCGAAAAATTCCCAGCGGATTCGGCGCCAAGAGCTAAAATTGAAGCAGGTTTTTTAATAGGAAAATTGAAAATCACCATAGTTTAATTATATCATTTTGTATGGTATTATAAAGCCATAAAAATTAAAGCTTATAAATATGAAAAAGATTGATAAAATCACAGGGCTATTATTTTTGAGTTTGTTTCTTTTTATTCCATTTTTTTCACAGGCTCGGGAAAACATTACCGATTGGTACATTCAAGATTTTGAGTCTGAAATAAAAGTTAACGAAGATTCAACGCTACTTATTACAGAAAAGATAACAGCGGATTGCGGAAATTTGTCGGGAAAACACGGAATTTTTCGCGTTTTGCCGACTGCCTGGAAAACAACTAGTGAAACTGTAAGGATGCCAGTAGAACTTATGAACATTACTGATTTCAACGGTAAATCTTTAAATTATCAAACAATAAAGGATAACGCAAATAATACTATTACTTGGAAAATAGGCGATGCGGACAAGACAGTCAGTGGAGTAAATCAATATAAAATAACATATAAAATTAAAAATGCAATAATTTTCAAAAATCCGGAGTTTGACGAATGGTATTGGAATATTACCGGAAATTTTTGGGATATTGAAATAGATAAATTCAAGATGCGAATTATTTTTCCAGAAGTTGTGGATAATAAAGATAGTCAAGTAGAATATTATACCGGCAATCTTTCTAGCAAGGATAAAAGTTTGGCAAAATATGAGTGGATAGACAAGAATATTTTGGAATTTAATTCTCTTAGAAAATTACCGATTCGCCAAGGCGTGACGGTTTCAGTAACTTTTCCAAAAAATATTTTCATTCCCTACGAACCGCCTTTTTTTGTAAAATGGAATTGGATTTTGGCAATTATCATTCCCATTTTAATTTTCATTGCCTGTTTCAGAATTTGGTTGAAATATGGCAAAGATCCTAAAATTAACAAAACAATTATTCCGGAATTTGGTATCCCAGATAATATTACACCCATTCAAATGGGGATGGTCATGGAAAATGGTTCTTTTAGCAATGAATTTATCTCTGCTGCGATTGTCAATTTGGCGGTCAAAAAAATAATTGTCATAGAAGAAGTGGAAACAAAAGTAATTTTTTGGAAGTTGAAAGATCTAAAAATAAAACTTATTAAAGATGATTATGCATTGGGAAATGATCCAGTAGAAAATTTTATTTTAAAAAAAATGCTCAAAGGAAATAAATCAGTGGAACTTTCTTCTCTTAAGAATAATTTTAGCGATGAAGTGAAAGAAATTGAAGAAAAAGCGGAGAAGGATATCATAGAAAAAGGCTGGATGACGAAAAAAGGAATGAATTACAGAACAGGTTTTATCATCGGAGCGATATTATTATTTTTTGCAAGCATTGGATTATTTTTTGCTAGTACTTATTGGGGATGGGGGATAATGGTTTCCGCTTTGATTATTTTTGTTTTCGGACTTTTGATGGTCCGGCGAACGCCAGAGGGTGCGGAATTAAACTGGAAAATTAAAGGGTTCAAATTATATATGGAAACGGCAGAAAAATATCGCCAGCAATTTTATGAAAAAGAAAATATTTTTGAAAAATTTCTGCCTTATGCCATAATTTTTGGAATGACCAAAGAATGGGCGAAAAAAATGGAAGAAATATATGGGCCGGATTATTTCAAAAATTATCATCCTGCTTGGTATGTTGGCGCAGGCTCTAGTTTCGAGTCTTTTGATGCCAGCAGTTTTACCTCAAGTCTAAATAGTATTTCTACTAGTATCAGTTCTAACACTTCTTCCGGCTCTGGATCAGGCGGGGGTGGCGGATCAGGTGGAGGTGGTGGAGGCGGAGGTGGAGGAGGATGGTAATTTAAAAATAGCTTGATTTATGGTATTATAAAGTTATAAAAATTAAGAAAACTTATATGAAATCAATAAATCCTAGCATTTTTAAGGCGTATGATATTCGAGGGATATATCCAACTGAAATAAATGAAGAGGCAGCGTATGAAATTGGAAAAAGTTTTGCAAAATTTGCTGTGTCAAAAGCTATTATTGTTGGTCGAGATACGAGGCTTTCCTCGCCTTTTTTAGCAGAAAATATTATTAAGGGAATAACGGAACAGGGAGTTAATGTCATCGATATTGGTCTTTGTAGCACCTCTTGTTTCTATTATACAGTTGGAGAATCTAAATTTAGCGGAATAATGGTGACAGCTTCGCATGCTAGCAAAGAAAATAATGGATTCAAGATGGTTTTTGGAAAAAACATTTCGTTGACCAAGGAACAAATTCTAGAACTTAAAAAAATAATTTTAGAAGAAAGTTTTCCAGTTTCGGATGTCAAAGGATCCATAGAAAAAAAAGATCCTACGGAAAATTATGTGCAGGCAGTAAGGAAATCAATTAAAGAAAAAATAAAACCATTAAAGGTTGTAATGGATGCAGGCAATGGAATGGCAGGTCTTTATATTGAAAAAGTTTTCTCCGGACTAGATGTGAATGTTGTGTCAATATTTACCGAATTAGATGGAAATTTTCCCAATCATGAAACTAATCCGAAACTTCCGGAAAATAGAGAAAAACTCAAGGAAAAAGTTATTATAGAAAAAGCTGATCTTGGATTTATGTTTGACGGCGATGCTGACAGGGTGTGTGTTATAGATAGAAATGGCAAACTTCTTGATTATAGTCTTTTAATGGCTATCTTGGCCGAATACAAGGTTAAGAACTCTACAAAAAAGAAAGTTGTGATTGAAACTAGAACTTCTACGATTGTGCATGATTGGGTGGAAAGAGTCGGAGGAAGTGTTATGGTTTCAGAGTGCTGGACTATCCCGATTAAACTAAAAATGCAAAGTGATCCGAATGTTATCATTGGAGGAGAAACTTCTGGCCACTATGTTTTTCCAGAATTACATGAAGCGGATGATGGTATTATGTCGGCGCTAACTTTTCTTCAGGCTATAAGTGCAAAAAATAAATCAATTGATGAAATAATTAAAAATTTCAGAGAAAAATATTTTGTGCTTGAAGAAAATAATTTTGAAATGCCCAGCATGGAAAAAGCTGATGAAGTTATAAATAAACTAAAAGAAAATTATTCAAGGGAAGGCGCAAAAATTTTAGAAATAGACGGATTAAGCGTGATATTTTCCGATTGGTGGTTTAATCTTAGAAAATCCCAATCAGAGCCGGTGATTAGGTTGAATTTAGAAACAAATTCGCAAAAATTATTTGATGAAAAAAGGGAAGAAGTTATTAGTAAAATAAAAGAAAATATATAATCAGCTAAAAAATAAAGTATGTTGAAATTTGGCACCAGCGGTCTGCGTGGACTAGTAAGCGAGTTGACTGACCGAGAATGTTATTTATACACGACAGCATTTCTTCAATATTTATTATCTTTAAAACTGGTAAAAAAAGGCAGTTTTGTTGCTATGGCTGGAGATTTTCGTCCGAGTACGCCAAGGATTATAGCTGTTTGTATTTTAGCTATTAAGGATTTTGGTCTCAATATTGATTATTGTGGCATCATTCCGACGCCAGCAGTTTCTCTATATGCTTTTAGGCGAAAAATTCCAAGTATTATGGTGACAGGAAGTCATATCCCATATGACAGAAATGGAATAAAATTTAATTTACTTCAAGGGGAGATATTGAAAGTAGATGAAAAAAGTATAATAGAATATTATCAGAAAATTTCTGCTAACAAAAAGCGGGAAGAACTATTTACTAAGGTTGGCAAAATAAAAAGGAAAGTTGAACTTTCAAAAATAAACAAAGACGCGGAAGAAGAATATATCAAAAGATATGTTGATTTTTTTGGAGATAATTTTTTGAAAGAAAAAAAAATTATTGTGTATCAACATTCTTCAGTGGCTCGTGATATAATGGTAAAAATTTGCAAAAAACTTGGAGCTAAGGTTTTGGCTGTTGGACATTCGGAAAAATTTATTCCTATTGATACAGAAATGATAGCGGAAGCTGATATTGAAAATGCTCGAAAGTGGACGAAAAAATATAAGGCAGATGCAGTTATTTCAACTGATGGTGATGGCGACCGTCCAGCTTTGTTTGATGAAAATGGCGAATTTATTCGGGGAGATATGCTGGGCATTATGGTTTCATTGTATTTGAAAGCTGATTCGGTTTCTGCAACTATTAGTTCATCTACAGTTTTAGAAAAAATAGGAAAATTTAAAAATATCAATCGAACAAGGATTGGCTCGCCTTATGTCATTGAAGCTATGAATGCAGATATCAGAAAAAAATATAAAAGGGCTGTTTCTTTTGAAGCTAATGGAGGATTTTTGACAGGAAGTGTTTTAGAAATAAATAAACATAAACTTTTTCCACTGCCTACTCGGGATGCAATGTTGCCAATTTTATGCGCTTTAGCTTTGGCAAAAAGTAAAAATAAATCCTTGTCTCAATTAGTGCAAATTTTTCCACAGAGATTTATCTATAGTCAAAGCATCAAAGGTTTTCCAACAGAAAAAAGTTTAGAAATATTAGGAAAGATTTCAAAAAAAGATGAAAAGACTAAAAAAATATCAGAAAAAATATTCAATCTGTCTTCTAAGATTGCTAAATTTGATTTTACTGATGGAGTCAGAATGTTTTTAGCTAATAATGAAATTGTTCATGTGAGACCATCGGGAAATTCTCCGGAACTTCGAGTGTACTATGAAGCAGAAAGTCTAGAAAAAGCTAAAGAAGGAGCAGAAAGAGCGTTGGATAAATTAAAAACTTTATTTTAATAAAGAGAGATGAAATTTTGGAAATGATTGGATCATAATTTAAGCTACAAACCCAATTTTCTTTTTTACTTCTCTCAACTTTTTTTGTGCTAATGGACGAACACGTTTGGCTCCTTCTTCTAAAATCTCCAAAACTTTTTCGTCAGTGAGTTTTGCCATTTTCTTTTGAAATGGAGTGAGGTAATTGATAATAACTTCAGCTAAAGCATTTTTGAAATCAGAATATTTTTTACCAACATATTTATTTTCAATTTCTTTGGGTGAAATTTCGGAGAGAAGGGAATAGATGTTGATTAAATTTTTGAGTGCTGGCTTAGAATCATTATAAACAATTTCACTGCCCGAATCCGTGACGGCTTTTTTGATTTTCCTTCTCACAGTTTCTTCATCATCAGTTAGGGCGATGTAATTATATTCCGAAGAAGCGGATTTAGACATCTTTTTAGTTGGATCATCTAGTCCCATAATATTTTCGCTTTCTTTTGTGGTGAAGGCTTTGGGAATGATAAAAGTTTTGCCAAATTTTTTGTTAAACCTTTCGGCTAAGGTTCTGGTTAATTCAATATGTTGTAATTGATCTTTTCCTACTGGAACTAATTCTGTATCATATAATAAAATATCAGATGCCATAAGAATCGGATAATCAAAAAGTCCTACACTCGCTGATTCCTTGCCAGCTTTTTGCGCTTTGTCTTTAAATTGTGTCATCTTTTCCAATTCAGGAATTTTTGCGATAGTATTTAGAATCCAAGCTAACTCGGCATGCTCTGAAATGTGTGATTGAATAAAAAGAGTGGATTTTTTTGGATCTATTCCAGAAGCCAAATAAACCTTAGCGACTTCGATGGTTCTGCGGCGAAGCTCGGCGGGATCTTGGGGGACTGTGATGGCGTGCATATCCACCACGCAAAAAATTGAATCATATTGATCCTGTAATTTAACCCAATTTTTGATGGCGCCCAAATAGTTGCCAATGTGAAGATTGCCTGACGGCTGAATGCCGGAGAATATGCGTGGTTTATTCATAATCTAAGTATAAAATATTATACTTCTAGTATATAAAAAAAGACACGGTGTGTCCACTCGACAAAAAAGGGAACGCGTATACGCGTTCCCTACAAAAATTACACTTCTATAATCACCGGCAATACCATTGGTCTCCGTTCGGTTTTTTGGAAGAGGAAGAGGCCGACTACTTCGCGGATGGCGTTTTCGATAAATTTCTTTTCGGGAGAAGTTTTTTTAGAAGTAGTGTCTTTGATAGCTTTTTTCACTTGGAGTTTAGTTTCGTTGACTAGGTCAAAATTATCTTTAACATAAATGAAACCGCGAGAGGTGATTTGAATGTTACCGACAACATTTTTTGTTTTGCTATCAAGTATTACAGTGATCACAAACATTCCGTCTTCACTCAAAACTTGGCGATCCCGCAAAACCACTTGTCCCACATCGCCCACACCCAGTCCATCTACCATCACATAGCTTGTGTCGACTTTCTTGGGCAAAACATTAGCTTTGCCGGCGCGAACTTCCAAAACATGGCCATTGTCAAGCACAAAAATATTTTCTTTGCGAAAACCGATTCTGGTGGCTAGTTTTTCTGCTTCTTTTAACATATAGTGATTAGCATAAACCGGTAAAAAGAAATCGGGTCTGACTTGGCGAAGCATTTCTTGAATGTCCACGGCGCTACAGTGTCCGCTGATATGCACATCCATAATGTCGTCATGAATCACATTGTCGCATTTGCGGTACAAGTTATCCTTGAGTCTTTGCACAGTTCTTTCGTTTCCTGGGATAACTGACGAGGAAAAAATAACCGTGTCATTTTTTTTGATTTTGATGAAACGATGATTATCAGTGATGATGCGGGATAGCACGGCATTGCCTTCGCCTTGCGCGCCGGTGCAGATGACAATAATTTTGTTTTCTGGATAATTGTGAATGTTAGCAATTGGCACCAGCGTATCTTTGTGCATTTTGATATAGCCCAATTCTTTGGCAATTTCAACATTCATCTTCATACTATAGCCATCCAAGGCTACTTTCTTGCCAATCTTTTCGGCGTATTCCAAAATGTGTCCAATCCGCTTGATTTGAGAAGAAAAAGTTCCAATGATAATTTTTCCAGTAGTTTCACTGATGAGTTTTTCTAAATTGAAATACATTTCTTCTTCCGTGGTACGATTGGGATTTTTGACAATAGCGCCAAGACTTTCTAACATCAAAATTCTTGGGCTAGGTAAACGGGACAAATGCTGATATGTGACGAGACTTTTTCCATTGACACTTTTTTCCATTGTCCAGTCTCCTGGGTGAATGACAGTGCCGTCTGGAGTTTTGATGATTACTCCGACAGCGTCCATAATTGAATGTTCTACATCGAAAAATTCAATTTCAAAACTGCCCAAGCGGATTTTGTCCGTGATAGCTTTGACGCGAATAGTTTTGAGATTTTGGGCGGACCCTTTTTCAAAGTCTTCCAGTTTCTTTTTGACCATGGCGAGTGTCATATCGCGTCCAATTATTGTTGGATAACCCAAATTGCGAAGAAGAATCGGAGCAGCACCGATATGGTCAAGATGACCATGGCTCAAAATTACGCCACGAATTCTTTTTTCTTTGCCTTTAAGATAGCTGATGTTGGGAATGATATAGTCAATCCCCGGCATATCTTCTTCGGGAAATTGCAGTCCCATGTCCAAAATGATGATATCTTGGCCATATTCAAAAAGAGTCATATTGCGCCCGACTTCTTCTTGTCCTCCCAGAGGAATGATACGCAAGCTGTTTTTCGTTTCTTGACGAATTATTGGCGATGGATTATTTTTGTCAGCCACACGAATTTTTCTGAGTGGTTGAATTGTTTTTCTAGGTTGTCTCATTTGAGACAATCTACTTGGTCTTATGTCTAGCATAGAGTGTTATTTTTTTAGTTACTTATTATTTAAAAGATATTATGAAACATCGCAAAGCAAGTTCCGAGGTGCCAAGGAAATTTATTTTTTATGAAAAAACAAAATTAGTTTTTCAAGCTTTTCCTAAAATGCACCTCGCTGACTTGCTACGAGAAATTTGATTTTTGAATTTAAGACTAAAACAAAAAAGATATATAAAACGAAAAATAAGATAAAATGATACTTTTGAAAATTAGATGAAGAGGTGAAGAAACAAACAAAGAATATTCAAAGCAAGTTTATAATATCATACTATTATACTCTAAACTAGATATTTGTCAAGCGAAAAATCATAAAAAAGGTTATTTTAGCTTGAAATAAGCCTATTTCTTGCCTGTTTTTTTGAGATATTTCTCTAAAAGCCACGAGCTGGATTGAACTTTGCCACCTTTGCCGATATTGAAAATTGTTTTACAACCTATTTTTTTGCAAGTCTCAACTTCTGGGACATCATCTTTAAATCGATCGCCACCATTGGCGAAAATATCCGGTCGCAGTTCTTCCAATTCATTGCAAACGCTATACTCTCTGGTAGTGCGATCAAATTTCTTTTTTGATTTTTTATGCTTGCTGATTATAACTCGGTCGACTGGTTTCAAAGCTTCGATAATTTCTTTTCTTTCTTGTTCGGGCATAAAAAGATCGCGACCCTTTATTCCAAACCAGTTGTCATTATTTAAAATTACCACTAATTCATCTCCTAGCGCTTTAGCTTCTTTGAACATTCGAACATGTCCGACATGAATCGGATCAAATCCACCACTCACCGCTACAACAATTTTTTTCTTTTTTTTCTTTTGCATAATGTTATATAATTAAAAATTAATTATCCAACAATTTCCAATCCGCCTAAATCTTCTTTTGAGATTTGTTTATAATTTAAATTTCTTTTAAGGGCTGGCTTGCCGTTATGTTCAATTACATAATAGGCGAAGCCACGCATTTTTTTGACTGGTTCATAATCAGCGTGTCCTGGAAAACTAGCGGGGTCGCGTTCTTCAAAATCCACGGGACTGTTATCAAGGGTAATAAAATAAGTTGAGCCGGTGTTAACTAAAAGATGTCCATAACTCGGTGCCATATAAATTTCATCGCCTGGTTTTGTGACAATAGCCTTGAATTCCTCAACGCTATCAGCTATCATTTCTCCATTTTCATCTACGGATAATTTTTGAAGCAGGGCAATGCCTTCACCAAAAAGAATGTTATAATTTTCATCTAATTGGCCAACATGATAGTGTCCATAGGTTTTGATATATTCTCCGCTGATGGTTCCTGGTTCCCAAACAGTGACATTTTTTTGATCCACTCCACCGCGAATCATATAATAATGAATAGCTGGTCCAGCGCCATCTGGATTCATAAGCACATCCTTCATTTTTTCATGTGTGCGTGAAGCATAATGTTTGGGGACAAAGTCAAAGTTAATGTTCATATATTTGTTTCCATTACGAACTACGAAATGAACGAAATACGAAACATTTTAACTCTCATTTCGTACTTTCGTATTTAGTATTATTTTCGTAGTTCGTAAAATTAAAGTTATTTCCTAATTCTCTTAGTCTTAATATACCACAAATTCGCTTGGCTGAAACGATTAGAAGGGGAGATGAGAGTTTTGATGTTGATGCCTTGAACTCGTTGATTGACGGGATAGATATAACTTGGGCTGTAGAGAAAAACAGCTGGATTTTCTTTGAAGAGTATTTTTTGAAAATCAATATAATTTTGCGCTCTTTTTGTTTCATCAAATTCTACTCGTCCGCTGTCAATCAATTTATCAGAATCGTCATTGCCAAAAAGAGAAAGGTTGAGTCCGGGATCTTTTTTATTATCTGAATGCCAAAAATAGTAGGGGTCTGGATCGGCGCCGATGACTTGGCCAAAAAGCAAAGCTTCATATTCGCGCGGGCGGATATAATTTTCTTGGATGTCGGAAATATCAAAAGAGCTGATGTTAACTTTGGCTCCGACTTTTTCCCATTGAATTTTTAGGATCTCGGCGGTTTTGGTCAGTTCGTCCCAATCGACAGTAGCTAAATTTATTTCTAAATTAGTTTCATCTTTTTTTCGAAAATTGTCATCTCCTTTTTTCCAACCGGCATCGTCTAAGATTTTGTTAGCTTTGTCTAAATCAAAATTAGCTTTTTCCAAATCAGCTAAATAGCCAGTCATGCCAGAAAGAAAAGGAGAATGAGCTTCTTGGCCCAAGCCACCTAAAACTGTGTCAATAATTTCTTTTCTATTGGTAGCATAACTCAAGGCCTGTCTCACTTCATCGTTTGCCAAGGGAACACTTTTAGTTCGGTTGAAAAATACGGCGAAGTAACGAGGAATTTCCGTTTTGTAAATAGAAATGGTTTTTTGATTTTTAATACTGGCTATATTTTCCGAAGAGAGAAGACTGATGCCCATAATTTCTTTGCGGTTTAGTGCGTCCAAGGCGGAATTTTCATCCAGATAAAAATTGAAAGTCATTTTTGAAATATATGGTCGAAGAGAGAAATAGTCTGGGTTGGAAACTAATTTATAGGAAAGAACATTATCATGGGAATCTTTTTGCAGGGCGCTGTATTTGTATGGACCAGTTCCGATTGGTTTTAAATTCAGTGAATTCAAACCGAAATTGTCTGGATTGACTGAACTCCAAAGATGTTTGGGCAAAATTCCAAAAGTTAGATCATTAAGAAATCCGACATAAGGAGTTTTTATTTTAAATTCTATTGTCGAATCATCAACAAGCTTGGTTTCTATGCCTTGCCAACTGCCACGCAAAGGACTTTTGTAAGCGGGATTGGAAATTAAATTAATGGTAAAAACAACATCATCCGCGTTGAAAATTTCTCCATCATGCCAGCGGACATTTTTTTTGAGGTTTATTTTATAAGTCAATTTATCCTCACTTAATTCATAATTTTCTGCCAAATCCGGAATTATTTTTCCTTCTCCATCATATTTAAAAAGAGAGGAATAAATAAGTTGAGATAAATCAGCGTCAGTTTCATTGGAAGATGATAAGAGGGGATTGATATAAAGAGGCTGGCCAACAATGCCTTCAATATATTCTCCGCCGAAAGCTGGGACGGCTTTTGTTTTGGAATAATAAAAAATAATTCCCCAACCAAAGGATGAGCCGATAAAAAGCAAGAGGAAAAAATAAAAAAGGAGTTTTTCTTTGAAACTCAAAATCTTGGTTATTTTTGGCCACTGTGAAATTTTTGGCCAGCGAGTTTTTTTGTCAGTATTGTCGCTAATATAGTTAGTTAAAATTATTGATTATTATTTTGCCAAAATCAAATTTAATAAGGCGAAAACAATAAATAATGCAGAGAGTGCTACGGAAAAACCGACTAAAAATTTTTCAAAACCTCTTTTGGTGTGGTATCCGCCAAAACTTCCGCCGAATGTTCCAGAAAGTCCCGCTCCGCGATTTTGAAGGAGGATAGAAATAATAAGGAGAATAGATACGACTATTTCGGCAATGTTTATAATTCTAAGCATAATGTTATTCGTTATCAAATATTGAGAGGATTATATAATTTACTAAGCTGATGACGATTATTCCCCAAAAGATAGCGGAAAATCCATGAACGGAAAGCGAGGGGATAAAATTGATGGCAAAAATAAAAAGGGCGATGTTTATGACGATTGTGAAAAGTCCCAAAGTTAGAATGATTAGCGGGAAAGCGACGAGCTTTACAATCGGCCGAATGACGGAATTGACGAGGCCTAAAATTGCTCCGGCAATGACAAGATCTTGCCAACTTCCGGTGAAATTAAAGCCCGAAACGAGATAATCAGCCACCAAAATAGCTACGCAATTGGCTAATATTTGGATAATTAATTTTAAAACTAACTTCATATGATTTTAGCAAAGATTAGAATAAAAGTCAAAGTAGGTTATGAACATAGGCTTTGGAAAATAGTTTTCGGAAATCAGAAAATAGTTCAGGAAATTTGAAATTAGAAAACAGAATTCTTAATAACTTCTTTCAATTTTCTAGTTTCTTGAACTACTCTCTACTTTCTTTTTCACTTATTTCTTTTCTATTATCTTCTTAATCCCAAACACGCTTTTGCCGGAAACTCGCATTTTGAGTTTTTTCTTTTTTTCCCGTTTTTCTCCTTTGGTCTTTTTCATAACAATTTAATTATAGCGGATAACGGGGGAGGTGTAAAATTAGACAAAAGTTTGAAATTGAGGGAAGATAAAGATGTAGCTAAAAATAGTATTCCACCTCTCCCTTAGGGAGAGGATGTCCCGATTACTATCGGGACAGGAGAGGGAAAAGGCCAAATAAAAAGAATAAAAACAAAATTATCAGAACAAGTTTGGAAAAAACAGAGATTGAAATTTTTGTAAGTTTGTTCCCTCTCTGTCGCGAGTACGCGACATCTCTCCCTAAGGGAGAGAGGGAATAATAAAAAATAATATTTATGTCTGAAAATAAATTCAAAATCTCATCTAAATTCAAACCCGAAGGCGACCAACCACAAGCGATAAAAAAGCTGGTGAAAGGTTTGGAAGCTGGGAAAAGATTCCAGACGCTTTTGGGTGTGACGGGGTCGGGAAAGACTTTTACCATTGCTAATGTGATTGAGAAAGTACAAAAGCCGACTTTGGTGATTGCGCCTAACAAAACTTTGACGGCACAACTGGCGCAGGAGTTTCGCACTTTTTTTCCAAAAAACGCGGTGGAATATTTTGTGAGTTATTATGACTATTATCAACCGGAAGCCTACATTGCTTCCAGCGATACCTATATTGAAAAAGAATCGCAGATAAATGATGAGATTGATCGGCTTCGTCACGCAGCGACCTCGGCTTTGCTAACGCGTCGCGATGTGATTATTTGCGCTAGCGTTTCTTGTATTTATGGTTTGGGTAGTCCGGAATATTATAAAAATATATCTTTAGAATTAGTGGTGGGTGCGCCCGTAGAGACGCAGCAATGCTGCGTCTCTACGCGGATATCGCGCGATGAAATAATCAAAAAACTAATTGACATGCAATATGTTCGCTCGGATATTTTGGCGCGAGGGAAATTTCGGCTGACGGGAAATACTTTGGAAATAATTACGCCCGGACGGGAAGTGATTACACGAATAATTTTAGAAAATAATTCCGTTCACCCTGTGGAATATCTCGCTAGGCGAGATAATTTCGCAGAGCGAAATTTATTCCACAGGGTAAAAAAAATTTCCGAATACGATTTTCTAACTGGAGAAGAATTGAGTCCGCCAGCTGGCGGATTGGAACGCACACTGATTTATCCGGCCAAACATTTTGTGGTACCGGAACCCGTAATGAAAGAATCTCTAAATGAAATTGAAAAAGAAATGATGCAGAGAGTAGAAGATTTTAAAAAGAAAGGAAAAATTTTAGAGGCGGAAAGAATTTTGCGTCGCACGCGTCAAGATATCGAAATGATGAAAGAAATTGGTTATTGCAATGGGATTGAAAATTATTCGCGTTATCTTTCTGGTCGGGGAGAGGGCGAAGCGCCATATACATTAATTGATTATTTTAATAAAAACTTTTTATTGGTTATTGATGAATCGCATGTGACCATTCCACAACTCAATGGAATGTTTAGTGGGGATTATTCTAGAAAAACTTCACTGGTGGAAAATGGCTTTCGACTGCCAAGCGCCTTTGACAATCGTCCTTTGAAATTTGCCGAATTTGAGAAAAAAATCAAGCAATCAATTTTTGTGAGTGCAACGCCGGGAAAATATGAATTAGAAAAATGTAAGGAACGCAAATTTGCGTTCCCTACGGAAAACAAAGGGATAACCGAACAAATTATTCGACCAACGGGATTAATTGATCCGCAAATAGAAATTAAAAGCGCGCGTGGGCAAGTGAAAGATGTAATGAAAGAGATAGAAAAAATAGTGGCACAAAAAGAGCGAGTACTGATTACGGCTCTGACTAAAAAACAAGCCGAGGATCTGGCAGAATTTTTGAAAGAGTCACAAATTAAATCTGAATATTTACATTCCGGAGTAGACACACTGGATCGCATTAGAATTTTGGAAAAACTTCGCCGAGGGGAGATTGATGTTTTAGTGGGCGTAAATTTATTGCGAGAAGGGCTGGATTTGCCGGAAGTTTCTCTCGTGGCAATTTTTGACGCGGATAAAGAAGGATTTTTGCGCAGTGAAACTTCGCTCATTCAAACCATTGGTCGCGCTGCGCGAAATGTGCGAGGCAAAGTTATTCTTTATGCTGACAATCTAACTGGCTCAATGAAACGCGCTATTTCGGAAACTAATCGACGAAGAAAATTGCAAACAGCTTATAATAAAAAACATCACATTACTCCGCGCACAATTGAAAAGAAAATTCAATCAATTGTTGATCACGAAATTAAATCCGAAATTCCTAAAGAATTTATCAATCTAGAAAGTCTGGAAAATATTGCCGGTTATATCAAGCTTCGAGAAAAAGAAATGAAAGATTCTGCGAGAAATTTGGAATTTGAAAAAGCGGCCATCATCCGCGATGAAATTTCCGAACTGCGAAAATTACAGATTAGATGAAAAATAGACAAAATTTTTTATTAATAAAATTAAAAATAGCTTTATTTAAAGCAATAATTAACTTATAAATTGAATTCAAGAATTTAGAGCCCCTTTTTTAGAACTCTAGAGCGATAACTTCGTTAGGTGTTAAGTAATTAAGGGCTTTTCTAGCGCGATTATTTAATCTCTCTTGTATCTCATAAACATATCTCT
>Ga0209417_1001497_pt1 | contig 42405 bp, 30 predicted proteins | sample RifGroF2_FD_184002 | JGI IMG/M metagenome (GOLD analysis project Ga0209417, IMG submission 184002) | Groundwater microbial communities from Rifle, Colorado, USA - Groundwater F2 (SPAdes) (version 2) | ecosystem: Environmental > Aquatic > Deep subsurface > Groundwater | place: Rifle, Colorado... | reverse complement strand
GCGGTGCTGGTCGAATACGGCCACCTTCAGGCCGTCGGCCAGCTTGACCGTGCCGGAGTCCGGCGCCAGCTGCCCGGCCAGCAGCTTCAGCAGCGTAGTCTTGCCGCTGCCGTTCTCGCCCAGCAGTCCCAGCTTGTCGCCCGGGCGCAGCGCGAGGTCCAGCGGGCCGAACAGCCTGCGCCCGCCCATGGACTTACTGACCCTGGTAACGTTCACCAGCCTGTTGGCCTGGCGGTCCCCCGCCAGAAAATCTATGGTGGTGGCGCGGCCCTGCGAGTTGCGGTATTCCAGCTCGGAAAGCTCGGAGATAAGGCGGCCAGCGCGGTCTATGCGCGCCTTCTGCTTGGTGGTGCGCGCGCGCGGGCCTTTGCGCAGCCACTCTATTTCCCCCCGCACGATGTTGCGCACGGAATCCTCGCGCGAGGCCTGGGCGTCCAGGAACACTTCCCGGTTCTCAAGGAACTTGCTGTAGTTGCCGGAGCTGCTGAAATGCCCGCCGGGATAGCGCCGGTCCAGCTCGATGACGCGCGTACAGACGCGCTCCAGGAAGCTGCGGTCATGGGTGACCACCAGGAAGGAAAAAGTCAGGCCGGTCAGGAAATTCTCCAGCCACAGCACGCCGGCCAGGTCCAGGTGGTTGGTGGGCTCGTCGAACAGGAGCAGGTCGGGCTCGCGCACCACCTGCGCCAGGATGGCCAGGCGCTTGCGCTCGCCGCCCGACAGCCCTATAAGCTCCTGGTCGGGATCTTTAAAGCCGGCCTTGGCTATCCCGTCTGTTATGCGCATCTCCACTTCGTACTCTTCGAGGTTCAGTCCCTCCAGCGCGGCGGCCAGCCTGCCGCGCACCGTCAGGCCCGGCGGCGCTTCCTCAATCCGGTCCTGCTGGGCCAGGTAGCCTATGCGCAGGCCGCGCCTGGGCGCGAGCGTGCCGGAATCGAGCGCCTCCAGCCCGGCCAGTATCTTAAGCAGCGTGGATTTCCCCGTCCCGTTAGGCCCTATGAGCCCGGTGCGTTCGCCCTCGAACAAGCCGAAAGACAGTCCCTCGAACAGCGGCCGCGCGCCGAAGCTCTTGGAAAGTTCCTGACAGCTGATAAGTATGGCCATTAAAACGGTGACTTGTTAGAAATATACGGAGATAGTAGGCTCGAAATAAAGTTTATCCAGTTCGGCTCTCTTTGTGGTAACAATTTCATCCCTCTCCAACTGTATAGCCGTTTTACTGACAAAGTCATAACTTCCGGAAAGTGAAATGCCGACACGCGCCTGCAGGAAATACTCAGCGCGGAATTGCACAGTCGGAGTAATGTATGACGTTTTTGCAAATCCTGCCGACGTGTTATTATAGACCAGAACGCTGGTAGTGGCCAGGCGGTAGGCGGTAAAGCCAGCGCCCAGGTGGATGAAAAGTTCCGAGGACAGTTCTTTCTTCAGACTTAGCAGCCCGCGATAAGCGGTAACGCCTACTGAATAATCCTCGTCGCTAAAAACATACGGAGAGGTGTTATTTTCCTCACGCACATGCCCGGCCTCAGGCTTTTGCCCGGTACTCATCGCAGAAAAATCCAGCGTCAGCTTTGCCGACGGTGAATAACGAAGGCCGATACCCCAACCCAGCAAGTTGAAGGCCTTAGGGTTCACCGTGGTGGTAGTTCCGCCCCAGGAATTTGAGACGGCGACCTGCTGCCGCGATACATTTGTATTATGGCGCCAGTTGGCCAGGGCATAGATGCCGATACGCTGTATTTCCGGAGGGGAAGCCAAGTAATTCTTCGCCTCATTCTCAAACACACTTACAGGGAACGCCTCGTACGCTGTCGAAGAGACCTGCCCTGATTCTATCTCAATGAGCCTGGCGTTAACGTGGTATTTATTGCCGATCTTCTCCACGCTGCCGAGCACGAGGAGTTTTGCGCCGCCAAGCTTCCCGCACTTCAAAGCATCGTCCGGATTTATCGCCCCGGACATATTTATCTTAAGTTCAGCCAGCAGTTTATCAAGCTCGAGCCTTTCCAGCACTATAAATCCGGATTTAGTCGCGAAACGGTGGGTAAGGAGTTCCGACACAGCGAAACCTATACGTTTCTCCTCTAATTCTTTCGAGGCGTTGAATTTAAAGATCGTTACTTTTTCATTCGATATTGAGGGATGCGCGTTCTTGTAGTTAACGATCAGGCTGTCAGCCAGCTTATCCAGGCCTGAAGAGATTTCGGATTGCGCCGCGCAGACAGAGGAGGCGCGGAACAGCAGGCAAAGGAGCAGCACCGTGCGAATTATCATACTACCGAGCCTCCTTACTTTTTAGCGGCGCAGAGGTCGGCCAGGTAGGCTTCTACCAGCTGGACCGTGGCGTTAATGCCTTTGATATGGGTGCGCTCCACGCCGTGCGAGGCGGAAACGCCCGGGCCTATCACCGCTACCCGCACGTCGTAGCCCGCGCCCATCGTAGCGTGCGCGTCCGACCCGTAGAACGGGAACACGTCCACCACGTGCGGGATGCGCTTCTTCCTGGCCAGGCTCACAAGGCGCTGGCGCAGCTCAAAATCGTGCGGCCCGGTGGAGTCCTTGGCGCAGATGGAGACCATCGCCTCGTGCCCGCCCACGTTATGTCCCACCACGCCCATGTCCACCGCTATCATCTCGCGCACGCAGCGCGGTATGCCGGCGCTGCCGCCGTGGCCCACTTCCTCGTAATTGGAAAAGAAGAACGCCACAGGCATTTTCTTCAGCTTCGCCGCGGAGTCAAGGATAACAGCCGCCAGCACCGCGCAGCCGGCTTTGTCGTCGAGAAAGCGCGAGCGGATAAAGCCGGTCTCCGTGGCCTCGAAGCGCGGGTCGAAGAAAACATAATCCCCGGCGTCTATGCCGAGCTTCTTCGTGTCGGCCGCGGTTTTAACCTCGGCGTCCAGGCGGATGTGCATATTCTCCGCGGAGCGCTCCGTCTTGCCGATATTGCGGTTCACATGGGCCGCCGGGTTGTCGCTGAGAAAGGTCCCGCGCCATTTCTTACCGGCCGAATTCATCACCGTCACGTATTCCCCCTCGAACGAGTTCCAGGGCCAGCCCCCCACCTGCGTCACGCGCAGCGTGCCGTCGCCTTCCAGCTTGGTTACCATCGCGCCCAGCGTGTCCACGTGCGCCGCGCAGACGGTAGCAGGCTCGGGGTGCTCGCAAACCAGCAGCGCGCCCTTGTTGGTCAGCCTGGGGTTAAGCCCGGCCGCGCGAAACAGCTCCGCGAGAAAAGCTATGGCGTCCTTGGTATAGCCGCTGGGCGAGTTTATGGCCTCGAGTTTGCGCAGCAGTTCTATGATCTCAGCGTTCTTCATGGAGGTCTCCGTTGCTAAAGTAGGTATACGGCAGGAACTATGATACAAAACTTGCCTTTTCCCTTGCCCTGAAATAAAGAACGCCGCGGGCACCTATCGCCCGCGGCGTTCTCAACGGCCGGCTGCTTTTATCTGCCGTCCTGCTGGTCTATATCGCTGCCGCAGGAAACCCCTTTAATATCCAGCTTCTGCCATTCGCCGAAGGGATACGAGTAGTTGGTGCCGGTGGTATAGCCGCCGCCCAGCTTCGCGAAGGACGGGCCGATGGAGAAGTTGAAGTTCCCGGAATGGGTCTCCATGGTGGGCTTGTCCACCCTTATCGAGAGGGTATCGTTCTTCCAGGAATTGCGGTTGTTGGAGCAGGTCAGCTCCAGCGCCACGTTGAAGATGTTCTGCCCGGAGCCGGCATAGCTCTTATAGGTCGCGTCGCCGGACTCTTTCCTGGCCACCACGCGGATCACTTCCCCGTCAGAGGCTACGCGGCCGGACTGCAGGTACTCTATCTCCAGGTGGTCGGTGAACCAGGAATAGCCCTGCCCCACGGTCTTGCAGAAGGACTCGCTCATGTCGATGGAGACCTGCGTGGCCATGAAGCTGGGCTTTATGGCCCTGTGCACCTCATGGCAGATCTGCTGCATCCGCGACTTCAGGTGCCCGCCGGGGTAATTGGCCTTTATGGTCTTGCAGGCGTCCATCAGGCCGCGGCCGGAGGTGATCTTGGCGCAATTCCCGCCGTATTTCAGATCCCATTTCCTGGCTATGTAGAAGCCGGTCACGGTAGCGCAGCCGCCCTTCGTAAAGTAGCAGGGGACCCCGTTCACCGATTTATCGGCGAAGGAAGGGTCGGCCGCTACGGGCACGGCCTTGGGTGCGCCGCCGTTGATATTGCCCAGGTCAGCCCAGTCGGACTGCGCATAGAGGTTAACACTGAAAATCGCCAGGAAAGCAGCAGAAATAATTATCTTCATAAGGCCACCTCCGCGTCATTGCCGCGTCCGTAATAGTATGGCATGGCGGGCTTGACCTGTCAAGGGCCGCAAGAAACGGGCATAAGGGCAAAAAAGGGCCCGTGCATAAATGCCGGGCCCTTTTGCCTGCGTGGGATTTACAGCTTTTCCTGGTTGCCGAAGCTGTCCTTGAACTCCACGGTCTTATCGAAGTTCAGTTTCCGCTCCCCCCGGTCTTTGAGGTACTTTTGCAGTTCCAGGTCTATCTTGGCGGGGACGCTCACCCCGGCCTGCGCCAGGGCCTGCCGCAGCAGGGCCTCGGACTTGCCGGCATAAGAGACCGCGTCGCCAAGCACCCTCAGGGTCTCCGCGGGGTTATGAAAGCCCGTGGAGTTCTCGGCCCCTATGAACGCGGTACGATAGAAGGCCTCTTCGTAATAATCTTTCGCTTTAGCGTAAAGCGCCTGGTCAATATTCTTGCCGGCCTTCTGCGCCGCGTGGGTCTTTTCGAAAAGCTTGGCCGCCGTGGCCGTGCCGTAGCCGGCCCGCAGCATCAGGGAGGCCGCGCGGTCCTGTGTGCTCAGCACCCGTGCCTTAAGCCACTGCGCGCCCTCGGGGTGGCACTGGATGCAGGCTTTCATGTCCTTCTTGAGCGGGCTCATCACCCTGTGGTCGGAGATCTTGTACGCGCCCGAACGCACATAGGGCATATGGCAGTCAGCGCAGGCCAGCCCCGCCTGCCAGTGCGTGCTGTCGTTGGAGAACAGCTCGTATTCCGGGTGGCGCAGGAAGCCCAGCTTGAAGCCGGTCACCGCCTGCGTCCATTCCAGGTGCGACGGGTCGCTCTTTATGGTCTTTATGATGTCCTCTATCGAGATACGCCCCGCCTTCGAGTTCTTCCAGGGGAAGAAGACGTTCTGCGACTTCATGTCCTTGTCCTTCTGCACCACGTAGGTGACGTGGCACTGCGCGCAGACCAGCGTGCGCAGGTCCTGCGTGGACAGGCGGCTGGTATCCACGCCCATGGACTTGAGCGCCTTCACAAGCGTGAACTCGTTGTGGATCTTGAGCGCCATATCCTTGGGGTCATGGCAATGGATGCAGGCCGCGCCCAGCTTCTGGTGGTTCTTGGGGATAAGGGCGTGCACCTCGGCGAAAGGCTTGGAGAAATAATCCTTGCCGTACTTTTCCTGCAGTTCCTGCGCGTAAGGGGTCTTGCAGGTGAGGCAGACGCCGCCGGCTTTGCGGCGGGAGGAATCCACTTCCAGCACGTCCGTGAGCATGTGCATATGCCCGCGCGGCTCGTTGTACTCTATGCCGAAGCCCCAGCCGTTGAAGAGCAGGGCCATGTAAGGGAACTCGGAGAGCTTGTCGTAGATCTTGCCGTCGGTGTCCCAGCCTTTCTTGTATTTGCTTTTTCCGGCGGGCGTGGGGTTGGCGGTAGCTTCCCAGTCGGCGTATTCCAGCGGGAAGTTCTTGCCCCATTCCTTAGGCTCGTATTCGCCGGGCTTTATCTCCGCGACCCTGAGCGGCTCCGGCTGCTGGACGCAGGCCGAGATGGCGGCGGCTATCAGCGGGATCATCAATAGTTTTTTCATTTGTTGGGTTCCTCTCTCGTAACCATGACCGCCGTGCGCCGGTGACCGAGCGGGCGGTGGCAGTCGATGCAGGTGCGCTTGTTGTTTATGCGCCAGACCATGTCCACGTGGCAGCGGATGCAGTTGGCCTGCAGCACTTCCTTGCCGTGCCCGGTCAACTCGGTATTATTGCCGTCCCCTATGCCGGAGTACTGCAGGAAGACGTCCTTGCCGCCGTCGATGGACTTCCAAAGGTAATGGTTGGCCGTGTTATTATTGGGGAGGTGGCAGTCTATGCACTTGTCCCCCCGGTGGGCGGAATGCAGCCAGTCCTGCTCCTGGCTGGCGTGACAAAGGCCGCAGAACTCCGGCGTTTCCGTCAGCTCTATCATCTTTGGCGGGCCGAACATCATGAAAGTCCCGGCCGCGGCGAAAAAACCCGCGACGGCGGCGGCCTGCAGCAGCGGCCACTGATGCTTGAGGATGAAAGCCCGCGCCAGGGCGAATAGTTTTGCTCTGTCCATTTCTCAGCCGTAACTGTGCATGCCGCTCAGCAGGAAGTTCACGCCGAAGTAGGTGAACAGCACCAGCGCGAAGCAGCCGAGTAGTATTATGCTAAATTTAGCCCCGCGCAGGCCTTTCTTGCGCAGGTGCAGCGCCGCGGCATAACCCAGCCAGGTCAGCAGCGACCAGGTTTCCTTGGGGTCCCAGCTCCACCAGGCGCCCCAGGCGGTATCGGCCCAGACGGACCCGGTAATGATCCCCAGCGTCAGGAAGGCGAAGCCGGTCTTCGCCAGGCGCAGCAGGAAGTCCGCCAGGACTTCCGTCTTTTTTTTCGCCAGCGCCCAGGCCGCCGCCACGGCAGCCACCGCAAAAGCCGCGTACGCCGCCATGCAGGCCAGCACGTGGATGGTAAGCCAGTTGGAGCGCAGGGCCGGCATAAGCGGCCGCGGCGTTTTGTCCAGCAGCGCCGCCGCGCCGAACAGCAGGCAGGCCGCCAGCGCGCCCGCGGGCAGCATCTCCGGCTTGCCCGTCCTGCGCGAAAAATAGAAGGAGAGCGGATAAATGAACCAGAGCATGGCCAGCAGGGATTCGTACTGGTTCGACAGCGGCGGGCGGCCCAGCGCGTGCCAGAGCAGGCCGAGCCCGGTGGTAAGCGCCGCCCAGGCCAGCCCCATAGCCCAGGCGGCCACGGCGGCCGTGCCGCGCCTTTTAAAGACATAGCCAGCCGCGCAAGCGCCCAGCGCGGCCAGGGACAAGGCGAAAGCGGCGTTAATGAAGGTTATTTGCGCAGCCATAAGAAGATTCCGAGGAGCAGCAGCGAGAACCCGGCGTAGACCACCCAGACCCCGCGGTCCATAGTGACGGTGAGCAGGCTGTAGCCGGCGTCCGACGGATCGTAGCTGGTCTGGTACAGCGTGTAGCCTCCGTACCTGAGCGGCGTGTTGACGGAGACCTCCGCGCTTATCTCAGTGCCGGTGGAGAGCTTTACCAGGATGCTGCTGTAGAAATTCTTTATTTCCGCTCCCTCCACGGCGTAAGACACCCGGTACGGGAGGTCCTGCCCGTGCATGCCGGGAAAATTGCCGAAGAACCAGAGTTTCTTTTTCTTGCCGCCGGAAAGCAGCTCCAGCCGCACCGCCGGGTTATGCCAGTACGGGGACTTATCTATCACCTCGTTCTTAGCGGTAAGGCCGAAATCCCGGGTCACGCGCAGGACCTTGATAGTGGCGCCGCCGGCGGTTGTAATTGTTTCGCCTTCTCTAGCGTCAAAGACCCGGGCCGCGCCGTTTTCTTGCACCGTTATGCGGCCGCGCGGCTCGGCATAGTATTCAAGACGGAAATCCTTCAGGCTCACTGAGAAGGGCAGCTCGTAAGAGGCGTCTTGCGTGTATACTTTCGAGGACGCGGCGCCGGTATGCAGCGGCAGCTTGGCCTCAAAGCGGTAGAAGCGGGTAGCGAAAGCCCCGGCTATGATAATGACGAGCCCGGCGTGCAGCAGCGTGAAATGGGCCGGGGCCGTCTTCAGCCGGCGCAGGGAACAGGCCGCGATATTGGCCGCCAGCGCCAGGCCCAGCGCCGCGAACCACGGCGTGCCGTACACCGGTACGCCGGTGTTAAAAACAGTCTGGTAGATGAACGCCGCGGCCAGCAGCGCGCAGAGCGAAAAGAATAAATACAAAGAAGAAAGGGCACGGAGCATTGTAAATCCTACCAAATAGCCGCCGCGGCTCAGGACCTGATCATCACCAGGGCCATCTTGAATTTCTTAACGGCTTTCAGGGCGTGCGGCTTGCCGGCCGGCATGATTATGAATTCGCCAGCCTTGACCTTGTGCGGCTTGCCGGAAATGGTTATTTCCGCCTCGCCGTCTAACAGCTCCACCATAGCGTCGAACGGGGCGGTATGCTCGCTCAGGCCCTGGCCTTTGTCGAACGAGAAGATGGTGACCGTGCCGGTCTTCTTCTCGAGGATGGTGCGGCTGACCACCGCGCCCTTGTCATAGCCCACCAGGTCCTTCGCCTTCAGCGCTTTTCCCCGCAGGTCTTCTTTTATCGTTTTCATCGCTATCTCCTATCTTAAGTTACCTTAGTTCAACGTCTGTTTAAATCGCTTATAGGCCGCCCCCGCCGCCACTAAGGCCATCAGGGCCAGCGCGCCCAGGTTGGTCCAGAGCACATGCAGGTCCCCGCCCTTGAGCATGATATTGCGGAGAAGCCTGACGAAATACATCAGCGGGTCCAGGTAGGCGGCGGCTATGATGGCGCCGGGCATGTTCTCCACCGGGTACATAATGCCGCTCATCAGGATGGCCGGGAACAGGAACATGAACCCGCCCAGCATGGCCTGCTGCTGGTTGCGGGCGATGGTGGAAATGAAGGTCCCGATACTGACCGTAGTTATCACCAAAGCCAGCGATGCCAGCGCCAGCTGCCACAAAGGCCCCCGCACCGGCACGCCGAAGATAAGGTACCCCGCCGCCACCACCAGCGCCGCGTCCATAACGCCCAGGAGCACATACGGGACGGTCTTGCCCAGCAGCACTTCCGCGTCAGAGAGCGGCGCGGAAACTATGGTCTCGAAGGTCCCCACCTCGCGCTCGCGCGCCAGCGACATGGCCGTAAGGATTATGGTGATCAGGCAGACCAGCATGCCCATAACGCCTGGCACCAGGAACATGGAGGACTCCATGGCCGGGTTATAGAGCACCCGCACGTCGAATTTCAGCGCCGGCTCGGCGCGCGCGCCGTATTCGCGGGCGGCCGCCGCCGAGATTATGTTCCTGGCGTACGCTTCTACCGCCCTGGCCTTGGTCAGGTTGGTGGCGTCCACCAGCAGCTGCATGCGGCCGTCGCCGCGCGCGGCGGAGCGGGCCAGCCCCCCGGCCGGGGCTATGAGCACCGCGTCGGCGCGGCCCGACGCTATCAGTTCGAAAGGGGCTTCGGAGCCGTAAATAACGCGCTTGAACCAGCCCGAAGCGTAAAAGCCCTCAGCCACGCGCCCGAACATGGCGTCGCCGGGGCCGGAGATTACGGCCAGGTTGATGTTCTTGATCTCGGTGGAGAGCGCCAGGCCGAAGATGGTCAGCTGGATAACGGGGGCGCCGAACAGCAGCACGCGCATCCTGACGTCGCGCAGCGTCTGTATCAGTTCTTTCCTTATAAATGCCAGCAGGGTGCGCTTCATAGTCCTATTCCAGGTCCGTCTTGAATTTAATAAGCGCCAGCGCCAGCATCCCCGCGCTCAAGAGCCCCAGCGCCAGGAACGGTACAGCCAGCTCGCCCAGGTCCGCGCCTTTCAGGGTTATCCCCCGCGCCGCCGCCATGAACCACCTCGGCGGCAATATCATCGTGAAATACTGGAAGAATTTAGGCATGCTCTCGACGGGGAAGATAAAACCGGAAAGCAGCATGGAAGGCAGCAGGCCCGTTATCATGCCCAGCTGCATGGCCACCTGCTGCTGGCGGGTCACCACGGAGATGAACAGGCCCTGCGACAGCGCCGCGGTTATGAATAGCAGGCAGGCGGCCAGGTAAAGCAGGTGGCTCCCGGCGAACGGCACGCCGAAGACCAGCCTGGCCACCAGGTAGACAAAGAACACCCCCGCCAGCACCAGCGCGCCGTAAGGCGCCAGTTTGCCGACCATGATCTCCAGCGGACGCACGGGCGTGGACAACAGCAGCTCCATCGAGCCGTTCTCCCATTCCCGGGCCACGGTCAGCGCGGTAAGCAGGATGGCCAGCAGCCCTATTATTATGGCGGCCAGTCCGGGCACGGTGAACCAGCGGCTGTTCAGCTCCGGGTTGTACAGGAAGCGGGTCTCGAACGAGAAGGGCTCGCGCAATGCCTGTCCCGCCAGCCGGGCCTGGGCGGCGCGCTGTATGCCGGGCAGGTAGCCTACAACGGCCGCGCCCTTGGCGTTATCGCTGCCGTCCAGCACGAACTGGGCCTGTACGGCTCCTCCGCCCATTATCTTTTTAGAGAATTCCGGCTCGATGAAAAGCGCGGCGGAAGCCCGGCCTGAATCCAGCATGGCCACCGGGCCGGAGCCCGGCACGGCCTCCACGGGGAGGAAGTAGCCGGAAGAGGAGAACATTTCTTTCAGCCTCCGGGCGGCCGGCCCGCCGTCCTGGTCCGACACGGCCAGCGTTATACCCTTTACTTCGTAATCGATGGCATAGCCGAAGAAGGTGACCAGCATCACCGGCAGGCCCAGCGCCAGCGCCAGCGTGAACGGGTCGCGCAGGATGTGCATTACTTCTTTGCGCGCTATGGAATAGGCGCGGTGAAGATTGAAGCCGTTCATCTTTCCGCCCCCTCGACAAGCCGGATGAACACGTCTTCCAGCGACGGCTGGATCAGCGCGGCGGCGGCGGACGGAGGCAGGCCCGCCAGGGCGGCGTCCATCGCGGCTTTATCGGCGAAAGCCGCGTGCCAGCGCATGCCATGCGGAGAAAGCTCCAGCAGCCCGGCGGCTTTTTCCAGCGCGGAGATGAACGGTTTTGGTTCCGCGCCTTTAAAATCCAGTTCCGCCATGGGGCCGGGGAAAGCGGACCGCTTCAGCTCTTCCGGCGAACCCAGCGCTATCAGGCGCCCGGTGCGCATCAGCGCTATACGGCCGCATTGCTCGGCCTCGTCCATGTAATGGGTGGTGACTATCACCGTCTTGCCCAGCCCGGTGATCCTGCGTATCAGCCCCCAGAACCGCGCGCGCGAAGCCGGCGCCACGCCGGAGGTGGGCTCGTCGAGGAAGATTATCTCCGGGTCGTGCAGCATGGCCGCGGCCAGCGCCAGCTCCTGTTTTATCCCGCCGGGCAGCTGCGAGACTTTTGAGGAAAGCGGTTTATTGAAACCTATCAGCTCGAAGAGTTCATGCCGCCGTTTTTTAGCGAAGGCGGGCGCGAGCTTGCGCAGCCCCGCCGCGAAATCCAGGTTCTCCCCCACCGTCAGGTCGTTATACAGCGTGAACTTCTGCGACATGTAGCCGACTATCTTCTTTATCCCGAGCCCGCCGTCACCGAAACCGAGCCCGCCAACCAGCGCCGAGCCGGAGGTGGGCGTCAGGAGGCCGCAAAGCATCCGGATAGTGGTGGTCTTGCCCGCGCCGTTGGCCCCGAGAAAGCCGAAGATCTCACCTTGGTTGACGGCGAACGAGACATCGTCTACGGCGGTAAAATCGCCGAACTTTATGGAGAGGCGTTTTACCTCCAGGGCCGGGGCGGCGTTCATTTCCCCTCCCCCTGTTTAATGAATATTTCCTCGAAGCTGGCGGCGCCGGTCTGCTTGAGGACCTCGCGCGGCTCGCCGGAGGCCAGCAGGCGGCCGGAATCAAGCAGGTGCACGCGGGAACAGCGCTCCGCCTCGTCCATGTAGGCGGTGGAAACTATGATAAGGATCTTCTGCGCGGCCAAGCCGTAGAGCAGCTCCCAGAATTCGCGGCGGCTGATCGGGTCCACGCCGTTGGTGGGCTCGTCGAGCAGCAGCACCGACGGGGACTGCAGCAGCGCGCACATCAGACCCAGCTTCTTGTACATGCCGCCGGACAGCTGCCCGGCGCGCCGCTCGCGGAATTTAGCCAGGCGCGTTATCTCCAGGAGCTCGGCCGAACGCCGCGCGTACACGCCCGGCTCCAGGCGGTAAAGCTCCCGGAAGAACTCCAGGTGTTCCCCCACCGAAAGGTCGGGATAGAGGCTGGCCTGCTGCGGCATATAGGCCAGGCTCGGGCGCAGGTCGGCGAAGACCGCGGGCCGGCCGCCGCTGAAGTAGCTGATGGTCCCGGAGGTCGGCTTGAGCAGCCCGGCCAGCAGGCGCATGGTCGTGGTCTTCCCTGCGCCGTTGGAGCCTATCAGCCCGTGCAGCAGGCCGGCGGAAAGGTCGAAAGAGACGCCCTGCAGGGCCGTCGTCCTGCCGAACGTTTTTTTCAGCTCTTCCGTCCTGATCGAGAAGTTTTCCATACTGTAAGCCTGCCGCCGCGGCTGCCGTTTACTCCGGCAGCTTTACTTCCAAGGTCATGCCCGGCTTCAGCGTTTCTTCCGGGTTGGGGAAAGTCACTTTTACGGCGAAGACCAAACGCGTGCGCTCCTTGCGGGTCTGCACGTTCTTCGGCGTGAACTCGGCCTCGGAATAGATCACTGAGACGCGGCCGGGGAATTCCTTCTCTCCCGCCTCCGGCAGATAGCCTTTTATTTCCATGCCGGTGCTGAGCTTGGCCAGCAGATCGTGCGGCACATAGATATACGCCCACACTTCCGACAGGTCGGCCACGGTGGCCAGCTTTGTGCCGGGGGCCACCAGCTCCCCTTTTTCCCTGTAGGCGTACAGCAGGCGCCCGGAAACCGGGGATTTTATGGTGCACCACTGCACTTTCAGCGCCGAGTCGTCGCGCTTGTATTTCAGGCGGTCGAAGTTTTCCTTAGAGAGCGAGCCTCCCTTGAACAGTTCCTCCGCCCGCTTGAAGTCCTCCGAGGCTATGCCCGCGGCCAGGCGCAGGTCGTCGCAGTCGATGGCGGTTATCACGCCGCCCTTTTTCACGGCTTCCCCCTCCCTGGCCCCGTAGGAATCTATCACGCCGGAGATGCGGGCGGAAAGGTCCGTCTCCGTGGCCTCGATGGTCCCGGCATAACGGAAGTCCCGGCCGCTCCTGACCTTGAAGAAGATCAGCGAGGCGGCCGCCAGCAGCAGCACTACGGGTATTATTTTTTTCTTCATACTATTTCACGCTCCCGTTCAGGCTGTCCAGCACGGCCAGCCTTAAAAGTATTTCCGCGTTGGCCGAAGCCGCGGTGGTCTTTGCCTGCAGTTCCTTGAGATTGGCGCCCTCCACGTCCAGCCAGGTGCCGCTGCCCGCCTTGTAGGCCTCGTAAGCCAGCCTGGAGGCGTCGGCGGCGTCGTCCACGGCCTCGATATTCAGGGACTGCTCGCTTATCAGCGCCTTATAGGAGTCCAGGGTTTTGTCGAAGTCCCGTTTAACCGCCAGCGCGGCCTCGTCCCTTTTTTCCAGGGCCGCCGCGGCGTTGAGCTCGCTCTCCTTCTGCCTTTCCGCGGTGCGGCCGCTCTCGAACAGCGGCAGGCTGAGCGCCAGCGAAGCGGAGTTCTGAACATAGGAGTAAAGGTTGGGGCCGTTGGGATAATCCAGGGAGCTGCGCGCGCCCAGCGTAAGGCGCGGCAGCCTTTCAGCCTTAAAGGCGCCGGCCGCGGCCTTGTAGGCCCGGGCGCTCTCGCCGAGCGCCTTAATCGCCGGCAGTTCCTTCTCCACCGCCCCGCCGGCGGCGGGCAGCATGCGCTCCAGCACGGTTTCATAAGGCTCGGCCTTCACGAACAGCGAAGCCGGGTCGGCCCCGCCGTATTCTTTGCCCTCCATGCGGGAATCAAGCGGCAGCGAAACGTCCCCCGGCAGGTCTATGCCGGTAACGAAGGAAAAATCCCGCAGCGCGGCCGACAGGTCGGCGCGCGCCCGCAGGAGGTCCCTTTTGCGGGCCACGGTTTCCTGGTTGGCGCGCAGCCCGTCCAGGCGGCTGCGGGTACCCGCTTTGACGCCCAGCGAAATATCCTTAAGCTGGCTGAGCGAAAGCTGCAGGTTCTCGCCGATGAGGTACACCCGTTCCAGCGCCAGCTGCAGCTGGAAATAGGAGGTGCGGCCCTTCAGCACCGCCTGGCGCTTGGCGTTCTCCGCCTCGGCCGAACGGGCGGCGGCGATCCTGCCGGCGCTTTTGTAGCCGGAACCAAGCGCTCCCCCGTCGAACAAAGTCCAGTAAGCCGACGGGCCGATGGAATAGTTCCAGTTGTCGCCGAATTTGCGCGCTCCGCCCATGGCCGCCGGCAGCTTGATCTCGCTGACGGTGGAAATATAGCGCAGGCTGCCTTCGAGGCTCAGCCGCGGGTTCAGCAAGGAGCCGGCCGCCGCCGCCGCGGCCTCTGCGGCCTGGGCCGAGAACCTGGCGCCGCGGTACTGGTTGGAAACGGCCACCGCGCTGTCTTCCGCGGCTTTCAGCGTAACGCTGAACTCAGCCGCCCGGGCGGGCGCTGCCGCCAGTATAATAAGGAATGACAATATATATTTCATAAGCCTATCCCCCGCAGAGCTATTTCCGCCCTTTCGGCAATGCCGGCATCGGAGAACAGCTCCCCCCTCAACTCCTCCACATCCTGGTCTTTCAGTTTTTTGATGCCGTTGCGGTCCAGGATGCCGGAAATTATGATCGGGAACACCATTACCGGCAGCAGGGTAAGGACCATGAACGGTATGGAGTGCCCGCTTACCGCGCTGCGGGGACGGCATTGCGCCGCCAGCGCCACTATATGGGAGACGTGTTCGGTGAAATTACCGCGTATGAACTCGAAAGCCTCTTTTTTGCCGTGTATAACGTCCGAAAGAAGCATCGGCGCCGCTTTGCGCACGGCCAGGGCGAATTTCCCTATTTCCACCAAGGCGGCTTTAAGTTTATCGCGCGGAGTGCCCGCTACGGAAACCCCCGTCTTGAAGTTCAGCATGAAATCGGCGTAGATCTCCTTTAATACCTCTTTAAGGAACTCTTCCTTGGAGCCGAAATAATAATGGAACATGCCGGTATTAACCCCTGCCAGGCGGCAGGTTTCCCTTACGCTCAGGCCGGTAATACCGTTCTCCTGCAGCAGCTTTCTGCCGGCGGCCTTAAGCTTGATATCTGTTCCCGAAGGCGGTCTTGCCATACTTCCTCCAGTTCTTACACGTATGTATAATTATACATCCGTATAACATCTTTGTCAAGGGCAAAAAAAAGGGCAAAAAAAGCGCCCCGGTTGCCCGGGGCGCTTAAAACCGTTAAAGGATTTTGATTACCACTTGTCGCCGTAGCCGCCGCCGCCGCCGCGACCACCGCGATCGCCGCCGCGGCCACCGCGATCACCGCCGCCGCCGAAGCCACCGCCGCGGGGGCGGGCTTCCATCGGGCGAGCTTCGTTCACGGTCAGCTTGCGGCCGCCGAAATCGGAACCGTTCAGCTTTTCCATGGCAGCCACAGCTTCCTCGTCGTTCGGCATCTCAACGAAGCCGAAACCGCGGGACTGACCGCTGTACTTGTCGGTGATCAGCTTGGCGCTGGAAACCGCACCGTACGTCGCGAAAAGGGTGTTCATTTCCTCTTCAGTGGTTTTGAAGGGCAGGCCGCCCACGTATATTCTCTTGCTCATTATGTTATTCTCCTAGCAACTTTAATTACCTGTCTCAACTCTCTCTGCTCTATCTCTTCCGCTGTTGCCTGGATGAATAGGCTTCGAAAACTTGAGTCCGGTTGACTACTACAATATTATCCCAAATAATTCCGCTTTTGGTCAAGAGAACCGGGCTATTCCCCTATATCCTCGTTCCAAAGCTCCGGCCTGGCGGCTATGAAGGCCTTCATCATGGCCTTGCACTCGGGAAGGTCGAGATTTATCAGCTTCAGGAACTTTTTTGAATAGCTTTCCGGGCCCTTCAAGGTCTTATTCTCCCCTATTACCACCACAGGGATCTTGTAGAGCAGTATAGCCCCTGTACACATGGAGCAGGGAGAAAGTGTCGAATAAATAACGCATTTTTTATAATCCGAGACCTTAAGGCGGCCGGCGTTCTCAAGGCAATCCATCTCCGCGTGCAGGATAGCGGACTTTTTCTGCACCCGCTTGTTATGCCCGCGGCCTATGATCTTCCCGCCCTTTACAAGCACGGCGCCGATCGGGATACCGCCTTCCTTAAGACCCTTCTTGGCCTCTTTTATGGCTTCCTGCATAAAAGCCAGATGTATAGTGTTTTTCATTATTCCTCCGTGCTATTTAGTAACTATCACCATGGGCGGCAGGGACGGGGCTTTCTTCTGCGGCTTCCTGCCGGTCCCCGCCTTTTTCTGGGGCGGCGGCGGGTCCACGCGGAACAGGGTTGCGTCCACCCCGGTCACCATGCTCTGGAACTTCAGCTCGCATTTAAGGAAATCGTTGAGGAATTTCAGTTTCCCGCCGCCCAGGATGGAGGAGATCTCAAGCTCCGTGCCGCTGACCGCCCTGGCGGTGACGTCGAAGCTGAGCATGCTGTACCACTTGTTCTCGTTGACGACCGTAACGTTGTAGGTGCCGGCGGCAAAAGTGCCTTCGAAAGTGCCTTTGACGGTTTCGCCTGAAGCCGCCTTGCCGCTATAGGCTCCGTAAAAAGAGCCGTTGGTCTTCTTGAGCGAAACGGTAATGGCGAAGGCGTCATGGCCATTGCCGGCTTTCCCCTCCCAGACGCCCTGGGCGAAATCGAGCGGGGCATGGAACGCCGAGGCCGGTACCAGCAGGCCGAGCGCCAGCGCCCCGGCGGCGCAGAACCTCAGTACACCCTGGCGAAAATGCATTTAAGATACTCCCCCTCGGGATAATCCGCGGCCACCGGGTGATCGGGGCCCGCGCCGCTTTTCTTGAAGATCTGTACCCGCCGCCCGGCATTGGCCGCCGCGCCGCGCACTATGAAGGCGAATTCTTCCATGGGGACCATGCCGCTGCAGGAGCAGGTGACGAAAATGCCGCCTTCCTCCACCAGCGAAAGGGCTATGCGGTTGAAATCGCGGTACTTGAAGATACCCTTATCGCGCTCCTCGCGGTTGGAGACCAGCTTGTACGGGTCCAGCACCACCAGGCCGTACTTCCTCTTGAGCTCCAGCATCTGGCGCATATAGGTGAAAGCGTCGGCGCAGACGGGGTCTACCTTCACCCTGTTGATGTTGGCGTTGCGCTTAGCCATCTCGCAGGCCTCCGGGTCCAGTTCCACGGCGGTAACCGCGTCCGCGCCGCCCAGCTTGGCCGCGTAGATGCCGAAGCCGCCGGTATAGGAGCAAAGGTCCAGCACCTTTTTGCCGGAGGCGAAGGTGGAGGCGTAAAGCCGGTTCTCGCGCTGGTCGCAGAAGAAGCCGGTCTTGTAGCCGCCCTTCATATCGATCTCGAACTGCACGCCGTTCTCGGTAATGCGGGTCTTGCGCCCGGGCCCCGGCTCGGGCTTTATGTTGAAGCCTTCCATCTCCTGCGTGTAGGCGGTGGCGCGGTGATGAAAGACGGCCTCCGGGTAATGTTTGCGGAACGCGGCCTCTATGTTGGGCCACAGGCGGTACATGCCCAGGGAATAGAACTCCAGCGCTATCTGGTCCTTGTAGATGTCCACCGTCATGCCGGGCAGGCCGTCGGCGTAGTCGTGCACCAGGCGGCAGGCGTCCGTAGTCAGCGGCAGTTTGAGCACGTCGCGCCGGAAAGCTACCGCGCGGGAAACGCGCTCGTCGAAAAAGGCGTTGATATCGAAGGTGTCGGGGTTGTCGCGCGAGAAGATGCGCAGCGTGATCTGGCTGCGCGGGTTGTAGAGCGCCACGCCGAACGGGTTGTTGTTCTTGTCGTACACCGCCACCAGCTCGCCGGCTTCGGCGGGTTCGGCGGAGGCTATCATCCTTTTGAAGGCGTTGGGGCCGGCCGGGGCGTGGGACAGCCTCACCTTGGGCAGGCTTTTCGAGATGGAATATATTTTATCAGCCATAAATAATAGGGTGCTTGAAGTAATTATACCAATCTGACGCCGCGGTTACCCGCGGAGTATATCTATCTTGCGCCAAAGGCCGGAGCGGAAGCGCAGCCAGAAAAAGACGGACAGCAGGAACACGTAGAACCCGCCCCAGGCCCAGGCGTGGATAAGTTCACCGCCCCCCCGGTGCGTTATATACCAGACCCCCGGCACGAACAGGACCCAGGCGGCGGCGCTGGCGCCCAGCATCTGGAAGCGGGTATCCCCTGCGCCGCGCAGCGCGTCGGCGAAGACTATGCCGATAGCGTCGAAGAAGATAAAGACCGTGAGCACTTTCATGAGCGGCCGCGTGCGCGCCAGGATCTCCGCGTATTCCGCGGAATTGCCGGAGCCGAAGATATTGATGAACAGCCCCGGCACGGCCATGAACAGGACCCCCAGGGCCAGCGCGTACAGCCCGGCCGCCTTCGCCGCCCGGTAAGCCACGCGCGCGGAGACGTCGGGCTTGCCCATGCCTATGTATTTGCCCACCAGCGTAAGCGCGGCCAGCCCCAGGCCTATCACCGGCATGAACGCTATCATGTTTATGGAAGCCAGGATATTGCTGGCCGCCAGCGAGACCCGGTCCATGCCGCCGATGATGAAGATGAAAGCCCCGAAGGAGGCCACGTCGAGGAAGAAGCCGATGCCGTTGGGCGCCCCGTACTTCACCAGGCGCAGGAACATCCCCTTATGCAGGCCCACCAGGCGGGCGGTGCGGTAGCGGCGGCGGTTGTAGGCTGAAAAGATCAGGCGCAGGTAAATGGCCGTCATCAGGATCTGCCCGCCGGCGGCGGCGAAGCCCGCCCCCCGGATCCCCATCTCGGGGAAGGGGCCGTTCCCGAAAATAAGCAGCCACGACATCAATACGCACAGCGCGTTGCCGGCCACGTTGACCGCCAGCGTGGTCTTGGTCTTGCCCCTGCCGATGAAGAACGCCGCCAGGGCCGTGTTAAGCACGGGGAAGCCGGAAAAGGAATTGAGGATGGCGAAATACGGGCGCTCCAGCGCGCGCACCGCGGCGTCATGACCGGAATGGTCGATTATGTAAAGCCCGGCCGGGGTAAGGCAGAGCAGCAGCAGCCCCGACGCCAGCGCCAGCCACACGCCCTGCCAGACGGCCACGGAAACGCTGGCCGTCTTGCCTTTGCCGTAGTACTGGGAGACAAAGGCGTTGGTGTAGGTAGCCGTGCCCATGAAGAAGCAGAGGAAAGTGAAGCTCAGGATCCCGGCGGGCACGCAGGCGGCCAGCGCGTCCGGGCTGTAATGCGCCAGGAACACGCGGTTGATGAACTGCATTACGGTATTGGAGGCGGTGGAAAGGATGAGCGGATAGGCGATACGCAACAGCTCGCGCGTGCCCCCTTCCTCCGCAGCGGATAGTTTCATTTGTAGCCCGGGCGGCGGTTACTTCGCCATGTAGGGGCGGAGCTTGTCCATGTTGGCGCGGAATTCCGGGTTTTCCATGAAGCGCGCGAACAGGAGGTCGCCCAGCTTCTTGCCGGCCTCGATGTCCGAGGGGTGGTGCACGCCGCCTATCACGCGGTTGAGCGCGGCGGCGTCGGCCACGGCCATGAACTCGGAACGGCGCAGCGGCGCCAGCTCCGTGAGCATGAGCGCGAAAAGCCTGGAGAGGGTGGCGTGCCCGCTGGGATAGGCCAGCCCGCCGGCGCGGCCTATGCACGGGTCGAGGGCGGCATCGGAAAGGAACGGCCTGGGGCGGGAATTCCTGTCCTTGAAGATGGTAACGGCCGTGCTGGCGTCCTCGCGCACCCTCAGGATGAACTTATTGCCTGCCGCCGGCAGCGGCGCGGAGAACGGCTTGAGGTGGCCGAAGAAATCCTCGAGGTAAGCGTTGCCTTCGGCCCCGGCGGCGGCGCATTGCTGCGCCGTGCGCTTGTTCTGCCAGTCGTGCAGCTCTATGAAGTCCGCCTGGTCCACCGGGGAGCCGCGCTGCGGCGCCGGGGCCAGCTCGATGGCTTCAAGGCGGGACTTCTCGATGTAGACCGACTTGTTGTCGTGCCGGTGCGCGCTATTGCAGGCGGCAAGGCCAAGCACCAGGACTATCAGCGGCAGCAGTTTTGTTTTCTTCATCGTCAGCCTTCCTTGAAGCCGCGGTTCAGTCTTCTACCTTTTCGCTGCGGCGGCGCAGGCCATGCTCCAGCATTTTCTTGCGCAGCCTCAGGCTCTTGGGCGTGACTTCCACGAACTCGTCCTCTTCCACGTACTCTATGGCCTGCTCCAGGCTCATGATCCGCGGAGGCGTGAGCATGATGGACATATCCGACGTGGAAGAACGCATGTTCGTCTGCTTTTTTTCCTTGCAGGGATTGGTCACCAGGTCGTTGGAGCGGCAATGCTCGCCTACTATCTGCCCCGAGTAAACTTCCTGGTTGGGGCTGATGAACATGATGCCGTGGTCCTGCAGGCTGTTGATGGCGTAGCCGGCCGTGGTGCCCGTTTCCTTGGCGATGAACACGCCGTTGCGCTGGGGCGCCGCGAACTTGCCCTCCGGCAGGAAGCCGTGGAAGCTGTGGTGCATCAGGCCGGAGCCCTTGGTAAAGGACATGAACTCGGATTTGAAGCCGATCAGCGCCCGGGAAGAGATCACGTAGTCGAAACGTACGCGCCCGTCCTCGCACACCATCATGTTCTTCATCTGCGCGCCGCGCGCGCCCAGGCCGGTCATCACCGCGCCCTGGTATTCCGACGGGGCGTCGAGGATCAGCAGTTCCACGGGTTCTACCGTTACGCCGTTCTCCTCGTGCGTTATCACCACCATCTTGGAAACGCAGAGTTCGAAGCCTTCGCGGCGCATGGTCTCGATCAGCACGGACAGGTGCAGCTCGCCGCGGCCCGCCACTTTGAAGCCGCCCTTGCCGGGGATCTCTTCCACCTTCAGGCCGACATTGGTCTCCTGTTCGCGGAGCAGGCGGTCGCGGATCTGCGTGGCCGTCACGAATTTGCCCTCGCGGCCGGAGAAAGGGCCGTCGTTGGCGAAAAATTCCATGGACAGGGTCGGCAGTTCTATCTCGAGTCCCGGCAGTATACCGGGGTTCTCGGGATCGGACACGGTCTCGCCGACCTCGATGCCTTCAAGCCCGGCAATGGCCACGATGTCACCGGAGCGGGCTTCTTTGATCACTATCCGCTCGAGGCCCTTGTAGCCCATCAGCTGCATCACCTTGCGGTTGGCGGCCGGCTTCTTTTCTGAAGCTACGGAGACGGTCTGGCCGGATTGTATCTTTCCCTGCACTATGCGGCCCACGCCGATGCGGCCGGTGTAGGAGCTGTAGTCCAGCATGGTCACCAGCAGGCGCAGCGGCTGGTCGTCCAGGTCCAGGGGCCCCGGCACCGACTTTATGATGGTCTCGAAAAGCGGCGCCAGGTCGGTGGTCTTGACGTCGTGGGAGAGGGAGGCCCAGCCGTCGCGGCCTACGGCGTACACCGTGGGGAAGTCCAGCTGCGCGTCGGTGGCGCCCAGTTCCATGAACAGGGCGAAGACCTTATCCAGCGTGCCGTGCGGGTCGCAGTTGAGGCGGTCTATCTTGTTGATGACGACGATGGGGCGCAGGCCGAGGGCGAGGGACTTCTTGAGGACGAAGCGGGTCTGCGGCATGGGGCCGTCGAGGGCGTCGACGAGCAGCAGCACGCCGTCGACCATGCGCAGGACGCGCTCCACTTCGCTGCCGAAGTCGGCGTGGCCGGGGGTGTCGACGATGTGAATGGTGGTGTCTTTGTAGCGGACGGAGGTGTTCTTGGAGAGGATGGTGATGCCGCGCTCTTTCTCCAGGTCGTTGGAGTCCATGATACAGATGGCTTCTTCGCCGGTCTTGTCGTGGAAGGCGCCGGTCTGTTTGAGCATGGCGTCCACGAGGGTGGTTTTGCCGTGGTCGACGTGGGCGATGATGGCGATGTTGCGCAGGTCGGGCCGGCGCTTTTGGTTATCATGTTGCATGTATTTTGTGGTGCTCCTTACCTCTGCATAAAATCCGAACCATTCGTGTGGCTGTCACGGGGACCGGTGCGCAAAACGCGCTCGGCACACCGTGCCTCGCTCACCCTCCGGCCTCGGCGCTAAACCGGTCCCCGCGCCAGCCGCACGGGCGCTTTGCGCTTAAACGGTCTGGCCGCTTTCTATTTTGGCCATCTCTTCGGTGTAGGCGGCGATCTTGGCTTCGAGGGCGGCGATCTTGTCGCCCAGCTCTTTTACCTGCACGTAATCCGAGTAAATTTCGGGGGAGGACATTTTGGCGGCGAGGGATTCCACCGTCTTGCGGGAATAGGCTATTTCTTTTTTCAGGGTTTCGCCGCGGCGCGCTTTTTTGCGGGAGTCGGCTTCCTGCCGCTTCTTCTCTTCCCAGTCCTGCGACGGGGCGGCGACGGGGGCCGCCTCGGGGCGCTTCTTTACGGCCGAGGTTTCTTTGGCTATCTGTTCCTGGCGGTAGCGGAAGTAATCGTAGTTGCCGGGGTAGACGGTGGTCTTGCCCTGCTCTATATGCACTACGGAATCGGCCAGGGCGTTGATGAAATAGATGTCGTGGCTGATGAAGCAGAGGGTGCCTTCGAACTCCTTGAGGGCGGCTATGAGCGCGTCGACGCTGGCCATGTCCAGGTGGGTGGTGGGCTCGTCCATCAGGATGACGTTGGGCGGGTCCATCAGGAGTTTCACCAGCATCAGGCGGCTCTTCTCACCGCCGGAGAGCACTTCGGTCTTCTTGTAGACGTTGTCGCCGGGGAACAGGAAGGTGCCCAGCACGGTGCGGACCGCCAGCTCCGGGTTCATCCTGTCGTTGTCCATGGCTTCCTGCAGCACGGTCTTGCGCGGGTCCAGGATGCCCTCGCGGTGCTGGGAGAAGTAGCCGGTCTTTACGTTAAGGCCGAGCACGCGCTCGCCGGAATCGGGCTCTATCACGCCGGCCAGCAGCTTGAGCAGCGTGGACTTGCCGGCGCCGTTATGCCCGACAAAGGCCATCTTCTGCCCGCGCTGCAGCTGGAAATCGAAGCCCTCGTAGACCCTTATCGGCTCGTGGTCCGGGACATTGTAAACCTTGCTGATGTTCTTGAGGTCGAGGACATTGGTGCCGGTGCGGTTGGGCTGCGGGAAGCGCATCTTCACGGTCTTCACTTCCTGGATCAGCTCTATGCGCTCCAGTTTGTCCAGGCGCTTGATCATGCTCTGCACGCGGGCGGCGGTGGAGACGCGCGCGCGGTTGCGGGCGATGAAGTCCTCCATCTGCGCTATCTCTTCCTGCTGCAGGCGCCAGGCGGAGTAGACCTTCTCTTTTTCGGACTGGCGCTGGGCCAGGAAATTCTCGTAGTTGCCGTGGTAGACGCGCAGGGTATGGTCCTGCAGCGAGACTATGGCGCTGCAGATCTTGTTTATGAAGTCGCGGTCGTGGGAGATGACGAAGATGGCGCCCTGGTAGCTGTGCAGATATTCTTCCAGCCAGAGCAGGGAGTCCAGGTCCAGGTGGTTGGTGGGTTCGTCAAGCAGCAGCAGGTCCGGCTTCTTGAGCAGGAGCTTGGCCATGGCCACGCGCATAGCCCAGCCGCCGCTGAGGGTGCTGACCTTGCGGGTGAAGCCTTCCACTTTGAAGCCGAGGCCCATCAGGATGGCTTTGCCTTCGGCCTCTATCCGGCCGTCGTAGTCCTCTACGCCGTCCAGGGTTTCTTCCACGACGGTTTTCTCGGAGGTGGGCGGGTTCTCCTGGGGGAGGTAGCCTACTACCACGCCTTTCTTGAACTGGATCTCGCCGTCGTCGGCTTCTTCGGCGCGCAGCATCATCTTGAAAAGGGTGGATTTGCCGGCGCCGTTGGGGCCGACGAGCGCGAAGCGGTCTCCCTCGTTGATCTGCAGCGAGGCGTCCTCGAAGAGGACCTGCGATGAGAATGATTTAGAAACGTTCCGTACCGTTATCATAGTTGTAGCGCCGCGGGGTGCTTAAAGATTTTGCAGAAAACCGAAGGACCGCTGTCCGGACTTGTCGGGTTCACTGGCCGCAGGATTATATTTTAGCATTTTCCCGGGCAATACAGAAAAAAGCCCGGGCCGGCGTCAGGCGCGGCGCGGGCTTTTCTCGTCGGGCTGCTGCTGTTAACGGGGCTGGTGCATGGACCACCAGTAGGTTTCGCGCTGCTTGAATTCCTTGTTGTAATAGGCCTGCTCGTTTTTCAGCGCGGCCAGCTTCTTCTGCAGGGCGGCGGCGTCCGTCCCGTCCTGGGTCGCCTGGGAGATGGCGAGTTCGGTCTCGCTGATAAGGGTCTTGAGCAGTTTCTTGCCGGTGCGGAAGGAAACCGCGTCGGCGCCGGAATCGGGGCCGTTCTCCACCCAGGTACTGATCTGGTCGCCCAGTTCCTCGTCGCGCACGCCGCTGAACACCGGCAGTTCCATCCTGGTGCCCCACATCTCGAAGAAGACCTGGGCCGAACAGGAATTTACCATGAACTGGCGTTCCGCTGAATCGGGCATGCCTATATGCATCAGCGTGGCGGCCTCGCGTGCGATGAGCGCGGAGTAATACTTATACCCGTCGGTGCGGGCTTTTATGTCCTCGTTGATCAGGATCACCGGGCGCTTGGCGGCGCCCGTGCCCTCTATAGCGAAGGCGCTGGGGGTCTTTATGGCGGAGTCGAATTTCACTATGGCGTTCTTTTCGCGCAGCCAGTCCACCAGCCAGACGCCGGTGCCATCGCCCCAGTCGGCCATGGCGGTCATCACGGAGTCGAGCGAGACCTCCGCTTTGGCATTGCCGGTTTGGGCGTAGGAAAAGCAGGGCAGGGCGAAGAGCGCGGAAAGGAACAGCGGGAAGAACTTCTTCATCAATAAGCCTCCGGGCGGACCATCTTATTGATATTGTAGCCCGGCCGGGCTCCGAAGAACAGGGCACAAAGTCTGGTAGTGTAATAGGTCTTATGACTGCCCGCACACTGCGGTGCCGGCACGGGGACCGGGTTAGCAAAACCTTCCGACGACCGAGCCTTGCGTAAGCGGCGAGGGAGGAGGATGAGCGACGGGCACGGTGTGCCCTAGCGCGTTTTGCGTTCCGGTCCCCGCGGCGGCACCGCAGGACACCCAGGTTACGATTGAATAACGCGGATCTTGTAGCCGGCGGCTTCGAGCTCGGTCTTGACCAGGTCGCGGTGGTCGCCCTGGATCTCGAGGACGCCGAGCTTTACCGTCCCCCCCACGCCCAAGCGCTTCTTGAACTTTTTGAGCAGCTCCTCTTTGCCGGCCGGGTGCATGGGAAGCTTCTCCACCAGCGTCAGGCCGCTGCCCTTGCCGGTCCTGCGGAAGGAAACCCGCACGGGCTCGGTCTGGGTGCGCTTTTTAGGCGCGCCGGCCAGGCCCTCCGGGCACTCGCAGGGCGACTTGCGGCAGTCGGGGCAGGTCAGCGCCCCGTCGGGGCCGGTGGAATAGACCAGGCGGTCTTCTGCGTTCATGACTTATCTCCTCGCTAAATATAAAAAGCCCGCGGGCAAGCCGCGGGCTTTTTAGTATGGAAAGTCGTCTACTTCTTTATGACTTTCGTGGCTTTAGGGCCTTTGTCGCTCTGGACGACTTCGAACTCCACGTCCTGTCCTTCAGCGAGGGTCTTGAAACCTTCCCCGGTTATGTCCTGGTGATGCACAAAAAGATCTTTGCTGCCATCCTCGGGGGTTATGAACCCGTACCCTTTCTGATCGTTAAACCACTTTACTTTTCCTTTAGCCATGTTTTTATTGCGTTCCTTTTTACTAAGTCTCAACGGGTGCCGCTTGCGGCCCGCTAATATATAATAGCTTATTATGGGGCGGAATAAACATCTATTTGATACAATTTCTGCATGAACACAAAATATTTCCTGACCACCGCCTGCTTTCTAGCGCTTTCGGCCCCGGCCGGGCTCGGCGCGCAAGAGAAGAAACCGGCCCCCTATTTCACCGATGTTTCAGCCGAAGCCGGCCTTGCCGGCGTCAGCGTGCAGAACGCCGTCTGGGCCGACCTCAACGGCGACGGTTACGCCGACTGCCTGACCTGGGGCAGCGGCCCGGTCATGAACGTTTTCCTGAACACCGAAAAGGACGGGAAGCGGGTTTTCAAGGATTTCACGCAGGAATCGGGCATCAACCACAACCCGGATATCAGCACCGGCACGCGCGTGGCCAGCTTTGTAATAGCCGGCGACGTGGACAATGACGGGGATATGGACCTGTTCAGCGGCCTGTACTGCGAGTTCGAAAAGCCCAAGACCGACCCCGCCGACAAAAAAGGGGAGACGCCGCTGAAGGACGCCGCCGGCAACATCGTCTACGAGAAGACCGACAATGGCCTGCGCTCGGAGATACTGCTCAACGACGGCACGGGACGCTTCAGCGTGCGCAAGGACAACCGCGCGGCTTTCCCCCCCGAGACGGCCAGCTCGGGCGCTTTCTTCGACTATGACGGCGACGGGGTGCTGGACCTCTTCGTGGGCAACTGGTACAAGGAATACGGCCTCTCTTATATTTCCTACCCCAGCCGCCTCTATAAAGGCCTCGGCGGCGGCATGTTCTCCGAGGCTACGGAAGACGCCAGCCTGCTGACGCAGCCCACGGAGGGCAAGCCCGACTCCAGCCGGCCGGTGTACGGCGTTTCCCACTGCGACTGGAACAACGACGGGCTGCAGGACGTACTGGTATCGGTTTACGGCAGGCAGGCCAACCGCCTGTGGAAGAACAACGGCGACGGCACCTTCACGGACGCGGCCGTCGAAGCAAGCTTAGACGGGGACGAGATCCGGCACGGCCGCTACCCGGCAGGCTCCAAGCGAGAGGCCGAGCAGGAATGGCGCTCGCACGGCAATACTTTCTCCGCGGCCTGCGCGGACTACGACAATGACGGGGATATGGACGTGTTCCTGGGAGAGATCACGCACGGCTGGGCCGGCGAGGCCTCCGACCGCTCCAGCCTGCTGGAGAACCTGGGGCCGAAGAAAGGCTTCGCTTTCCGCCGCTACGCCGACCTGCTCGGCAGGGTGCACCAGTCCACGGTGAATTGGAACCAGGGCGACATGCGCGCCTCCTGGGCGGACTTAGACAACGACGGGCGGCAGGACCTGCTGCTGGCCAGCGGCGACTATCCCGACGGCCAGTACCTGCGCCTTTTCAGGCAGGTAAAACCTCTTGAGTTAGAGGAGATAACGGACAAGGCGGGCTTCAACTGGGAAAGCTCCGGCAGCATCTCCATAGCCGACTACGACAACGACGGGCGGCTCGACATCCTGGCGGGCAAGTCCTGGATGAGGATGCCTGCCAACCGCCGCAGCGGGCCCGTGCCGGCGGCGGCGCTCTTCCACAACGATCTGGACAACGGCAACCACTGGCTTTCCGTAAAACTGGCGGGCAGCGGCGAAGGCGGCACCAACAAGGGCGCTGTGGGCGCGCGCGTAAAAGTAAAAGCGGGCGGGCTAACGCAGCAGCGCGAAGTTTCCACGTCGCACGGCCACTCCGGCCTCTCCGACGAGCAGGTACTGCATTTCGGCCTGGGCAAGGCCGCAAAAGCTGATTCGATAGAAGTCATCTGGAGCAGCGGCGACGTCACGTTCGAGAACGTCCCCGCCGACCGGTTCGTGAAGATAGTGCAGGGCGCCATGACCCCTGAGATCTCCACGAAACCCTTCGCCCGCAAAAAGTAGCAGAGCTCGAGTTGCCAGCAGACGACAAGGGGACCGGAACGCAAACCGCGCTCGGCACACCGTGCCTCGCTCATCCTCCGGCCTCGGCGCTATGCAAGCCTCGGCCTACGGAAGGGTTTGCTAACCCGGTCCCCTTGTCGTCTGCTGAGCCGGCTCAGCGGCCTTTTAGCTTGAAATAGCGCAGGGGTTTGGAGACGTTCTTGGCCTCGGCCTCGAACGGGCCCTCGAAGCGCAGGCCTTTGGCCAGGCGGGCTTTTTCAAGCGCCTCCTTGGTCCCCTCCATCACCAGGATATCGCGGAACCCGGCCTTAGACTGCAGCCGGGCCGTCTGGTTCATGCCGCTGGAAAAAGCCGTAAAATCCTGGTTCGGCCCGAACAAGCCCACGGCAGCCGGGCAGAGATTTATCCCCACGCCAACGCCGAGGCCCTTCGCTTTTATCGTCGCCGCCAGGCCGCGGTACTTCGGCATGCGGCCCATCTTGATAGTGAAAGCCTGTATCTCGCGCGCCGTCTTCACCGCGTCGGCGGCGCACTGCTCCGGAGATTTACGGAAGAAAGGCGGACCGAAGATCGCTATCACGCAGTCGCCGACCATCTTGTCGAAGACACCGCCGTTCTGCCAGGCTATGCGCACAGCCTCGGCGCTCCAGAAGTCCACGAAGTCGCCTATCTTGTCGGGGCGGCGCAGGCCCTTTTCGCAGAGCTTGGTAAAAGAATTAATGTCCACGTAAAGGATGGCCACCTGCCTGACCCGGGCGGAAAGATGCTTGCGCGCGTAGCCGGTATCGCCCAGCAGTTCGGAAACCGTTTCCGGCGGGAAGAACTGCGCCATATGGCGCCGCTCCCGGTTATAGTCTATCAGCCGCTGGCTGATGGAATTGGCGAAGATCTGCATCAGGTCGCGTCCGAAAGTGGAAAGCCCGCCGTCCACTTCCGCCACCAGCTTGCCCAGCTGCGAAGCCCCGGCCGCCTTGCCGCTCAGTACGAACCCCATGCCCTCCCTCAGTCCCAATATGCTGCGCACCACGTGCCTGTCCGGGTCCAGCAGGTGGATCCCCTGGCCGCTGATGGCGCGGCTTAATCCCTTATGCGGCCTCAGTTCGGAATCGTGCACGCAGCGTATACCGCGGTAGATCCGGTACTGGATTCGCTCCCCCTCCCGGGCGTCCTCGTTGCGGTAAACAAGCCCGAGATAGCGGAAAGGTATTTCCGTGTGCAGGGCCTTCACGGCGTCGTCTATCGCTTCGCGCAGCACGCTGCGGGTAAGACAGCGGGTCACATGTTCCATCAGCTTCTGTTTGACGGCCGCGCTCTGGATGTTCCACAAAGTATTGTCCAGCTCCTCGCAAAACGCGTCGAGGCAGTCAAGAAAGTTCTTGTCCTTCCTGACCGCGCCCCGGTAACCCAGCGCCACAGTGCCGACCCTTTTCCCGTCGAGCCAAAGCGGCCTGGCTACCCAGCGCAGCCCGCGCGAAGCCGGGAAGGTGACCCTTGACGGGGTCTTCTCAAGGTCGAAGCCCGGCGCCATACCCCAGAAAAACAGCTCGCGCTTCAACTCCTCGTTAAGGGTCTCCACCGCGATAGCCGCGGCTTTCATTTTAAGCGCCGCCGGCCGGAGCAGCGCCCGCATCGTGGCGTTAAGTCCCAGTCTTTTGCGCACGCAGCGCTCGATTATCTTGTCGGCGAAAAGGTTTATTTCAAGCGGTTCCATCAGGCACACGGCGGTTTGTTTTTTCATAGGTCCTCTGCAATGGAAAGATAATCCTAATAATACAAAATAATCCGGCATCTCCCCGGGCGCCGCACGCCCCAAATTGTTACAATAAACTCCCGATGACGGAACTTCCGATAATCCAGCATTCAGCCGAGATCAAGGCCGCGGCCGCGCGCTGCCCGAGGCTTATTATTTCCTCCCCGCCCGGCTCCGGCAAATCCACCAAGGTGCCGCAGCTGCTGCTGGATTCCGGCAGGCTGAAAGGCAAGATCGCCGTGTTGGAGCCCCGCCGCCTTGCCGCGCGCATGCTGGCCGACCGCGTGGCCAAAGAACGCGGCGGCAAAGCGGGCGGCGAGGTGGGCTACCGCGTGCGCTTCGACGATAAGACCGGCAAAGATACCCGCATAATCTTCGAAACCGAAGGGATACTCCTGCGTGAACTGGTCTCGGACCCGCGCCTGGGCGCCTATTCCGCCGTCATCCTCGACGAATTCCACGAACGTCACATCCACGGCGACCTGGCGCTGGCGGCCTGCCTGGAGCTGCAGCGCGGCCCCCGCCCGGACCTCCTTGTGGTGGTCATGTCGGCCACGCTGGAAGAAAAAAAGCTGGCGGCCTACCTGCAGCCTTGCGAAACTATAACCGCCGCCGGCAGGGTTTACCCCGTCCAGGTCGGCTACTGTGATGAAGCCTCCGCGCGCCTGCCGGTCTGGGAAGCCGCCGCCAAAGCCTGCGCCAGGCTCATGCCGGCCGGGAAAGGGCATACGCTGGTCTTTATGCCGGGCGCCTACGAGATAAGCCGCACCGCCTCCGAGATAGCCAAACTGCCTTCCCTTTCCGGCTTCGCCGTAATGCCGCTGCACGGCGAGCTGCAGCCGCGCGACCAGGACGCCGCGGTAGCGCCTTCCGAGCGCCGCAAGATCATCCTCGCCACCAACATCGCGGAAACTTCGCTGACCATAGAAGGCGTGACCACCGTGGTGGACAGCGGCCTGGCCCGCATAGCGCGCTTTGACGGAGGACGCGGCATAAACACCCTTTTTACGGAGAGCATAGCGGCGCCTTCGGCCGAGCAGCGGGCCGGCCGCGCCGGGCGCACCGCCGCCGGCCTCTGCCTGCGCCTGTGGACCGAGCGGGACAACCGCGCGCGGCCGCTCTCGCTGCAGCCGGAAATGCTCAGGCTGGATATAAGCGAGGCGCTGCTGACGCTCAATCTCTGCGGCTTCGCCGGGTTCGGCGCCCTGAACTGGCTGGACGCCCCGGAGAAGCACGAAGTGGAAAGGGCGGAAACCCTGCTGCGGGACCTGGGCGCCTGCGGACCGGAGGGGAAGCTGACCAAAGAGGGCCGCGAGATGTCGCGCTACCCGCTGCACCCGCGCTATTCCCGCATGATGACCGAGGCGGCAGGCCTGGGCTGCGTTTATGAAAGCGCCCTTATCGCCGCCGCAGGTCAGGGCCGGCAGCTCTGGGCCGAGCACGGCCCTTCTTCACGCGGCGGCTCCCTGCATTCCGACCTTGCCGCGGTTATACAAACGCTGGAAATCTGCGCGGGGGCCGGCTTCGATCCGTGGGCCTGTGAGCGCGCGGGACTAAAGCACGCGGCCGCGCGCGAAGCCTGGCACACCGCCCGCCGCCTTTCCGGCAATGCCGCGCCGGGAGGCACGAGAGCGGAGGAGCGGGCCGCCAAATGCTTCCTGCGGGCCTTCCCGGACCGCGTGGCGGCCCTGGTCTCGGCGGAGAACGCCCGCTACGCCCTGCCCGGCGGGCGGCGCGCCAGGCTGGACCCCAAAAGCGCGGCCTCCGGCGCCGCGCTGATCTGCTCCGGGCAGGCCCTGGAAAAAGCCGGCAGGTCCGGCGCGGACATAACCCTTTCTTTCGCGGCGGAGATACAGGAAGCCTGGCTGCGCGAAGCTTTCCCGTCGGAGATAAAGACCGTTATCCGCCCCGGGCTGGATAAGGACATGCTTACGCCGGTCACCGAGACCGTCACGTACTACCGCGACATCCCCATCCGCACGGAAATAACCGTGGCGGCCCGCAGCAAGGCCTCCTCCGGCCTGATAGCGGAGGAATTCATAAGCGGCCGCCACAAGCTTTCCGCCTGGGACGAGGAAGTGGAAGAATTTCTTGCACGGGTAGATTTCCTGGCCAAGGATTGCCCGGACTTCGGGATAGAAGCGTTGGGCGAAGAGGATATCAAGCTGATAATAACCGACATCTGCTCCGGCGCAAAAAGCGTTTCAGAAGCGCGGAACCGCCCCGTCCTGCCCGCGTTGAAAGACTGGTTCGGCTGGGACAAGGCCCGGCTCATAGACCAGCACGCCCCCACCAGGCTGCAGATGCCCGGCGGCCGCAAAGCGCGCATCCGCTACCCTAAAGGCGGCGAGCCCTTCCTGGAAGCCAAGATACAGGACCTGTTCACTTTTACGGAGACTCCCCGCATTGCCGCCGGGCGCGTGCCGCTGGTGGTGCACATCCTGGCCCCCTCCATGCGCCCCGTGCAGGTGACCAAGGACCTCAAAAGCTTCTGGGCCGTGAGCTATCCAAAGCTCAAGCCGCAGCTGGCCCGCCGCTATCCCAAACATAAGTGGTTGTGATTACTTACTTCCCCAGCGGTAGTTGACGCCCAGGTGGTGGGTCATGCCCAACAGGCCCATGGTGCGGAAAGCGTAGTCGAAGGCAAAGCTCTTTTTGGCCAGGCCGAGGCCGGCGGAAATGCCGTTCACGCCCTTGGTGTCGGTGGCGGCCGTATTGTAGCCGGCGCGGCCGAAGGCCTTCCAGTCGCCGGTGAATTCAAAGGCGTATTCCGCGCCCGCGGCCAGCCAGGCGCCGCCGTCGTTAGGGAAGTTCAGGTCCACCGCCCATTGCCATTTTTCCTGGTAGGGGATATTCACGCCCAGCTTCACGTTGGTCGGAAGCGGCGCGGCTTCATCATTGAATTTAAGCTTGCCGCCGATGTTCTGGATGGCAAAAGCGGCCGTAAGGTCTTCGCCGTTGGCCTGCAGGCCAAAGTCCATAGCGCCCGTAGAAGCGGAACCCGAGATCTTGGAATCTATGTATTTCACCGCCACGCCAATATTTACGTCGGGGCCCAGCTTGCGGCCCAGGCCCGCCACAAAGGCGCTGTCCCTGGGCGACAGGCTGCCCGCGTCGGCGCCGGTATTGTCCAGCGAATCTATGGTGCCGTACTGCAAATACTGCACGCCCACGCCCAGCACGCCCAGCTTCTTCAACGGGATGGCCGTGCCCAGCACGTCGTAAGAAATATCCTGCACCTGCAAGGAATGGCTGAAGGAAACCGTTTTTGCGTCATTTGAAGCGAGGCCCGCAGGGTTCTGGAACAGGGACATCCCCCCGCGCGCCCCGGCGCACACGGCTTCGCCCATGGCGGCGCTGCGCGCGTCCACCGGCAGCTTCAGGAAAGCGGCCGCGCCAGTGCCGGTCTTGTCGGCGCAAAGCCCCGTGCTCGCTGTCGCGCACAAGAACAGGCTTAAGATTATCCGCGCGTTCTTTTTCATCTTTCTATCGCTATCTTCAATATCTTGATCTTGCTGCCGGATTTGATATGCGCCAGGTAAATACCGCTGGCCGCCTTGGAGCCCGAGGCGTTCTTGCCGTCCCACACCTTGTAGCCGCCGTCGGCCGCGGTCACGTCCAGCTTGCGCACCAGGCCGCCCGCTATGGTGTAGATGCGTATTTCCGCGGTGGCGGTCAGGCTGTCGAACACTATGCCGTCCACGCCCGTGGGCGAATCGAACCGGCCGCCGCTGCCCGGTTTCCAGGGCACAGGGAAGGCCTTGGCGGTATTGAGGTCGGCCGAGATCGGCGCGAACAGGGCGAAGAAGCTGAAATGCGACGTATTGCCTTTTACCTTCTTGTTGGCGGGGTCCACCACAGACGAGAGGTCGCTGGCCCAGGGGCCGTTGGGGCTTTCGGCGGAATACATCACCAGCTGGCTGGCCAGGAGCGTAGTGCCGTCCACCGTGCCGTCGTTATCCGCGTCCGAATAGACCAGCGTCACCTCGGCGGTCAGGCCGTTGGCCAACTGCGTCTGGCTGTTGGAAAGCGAGATCTCCGTGACCACGCCGGCGGACTGCGCGTCGGCCGGGGGCACCAGCGTAACGTCGGGGTTATTGGTCACCGAAACCGCCGCCGTATCGGTGCCCAGCGCGTAGGCCGGGAGCACCAGCGTGGTCATCTGCTGGGAATCGCCCGCGCCGGTCTTGATGGTGTTCGACACCAGGCTGCTTACTTCCTGCTGCTTGGTTACAGTATTGCCGCTGGCGTTTTCCTTGATGTCGGCGTTGTTCTGGTCGGTGATGTTCACCGTGATGGACGCGGGCGCGGGGTCGGCCACGCCGCCGCGGTCCGTGGCCACGGCGCGCAGGTCGTAGCTGGTCTGCGCCATGCCGTCCACGTTCCACAGGAGGAAGTAAGGCGAAGCGGGGTCCGGGTTCGGATGAGTTGTCGCGTTCTTGGGCGGGATGGCAGCCCAGGCCGAATCGGGTGCCGTCGAGATCTTGTAATCGAACCGGATATTGCGCACATCGGCTTCGGCGCCCAGCACCAGTTCGGCCATCACGGTAACGCTATTGCCGTTTATCTTCTTGCCCGACTGCGGGATCTTGATGGCGGCCTTCACGCCGGTAAGGCTGTAAAGCGCCGGGGCCGAGGCCACAATGCGCGTATTGGGCTCTTCCGTGCCACAGCGGTGGAGGGCGCGCAGGCCGAATTTGTAATTGCCGACGCCCGGCATGGTGGCAGTGTACGACAGCTGGCTGGCGCTCAGCGTGACCTGCGGGGTAGTGTAGCTTACGCTGCTGCCGGTGTTGTAGTAAAGATTGTAGCCCGTTATGCCTTCGTAAGGCGGCGGCTCCCAGGCCAGCGCTATGCGGTAGCCGGACAAAGACTGCGCCGTGAAGTTGCCCGGCGGCAACGGCACGGGATTGCCGGTTAATACCGTAGTGCTCGAATAGGCGGTGTTTATGCCGCTGCGGTTCACGTTGTTGATGAGGTAATCATAAGTGGTGCAGCCCAGCAGGCCGGTGTCGGTATAAGAGGTCAGAGTGGTAGTGAACGTAGTCCCGCTGCCCGAACCGGTCTTGCGCCGCATAACCTTGGCCGTGGTACCGACGGGGTTTTCGTTCAGACTCCAGGTCACCGTGGCGCTGGTGGCAAATATCGCCGAGGCAGAAACGCCCGTAGGCGGCTTGGCCAGGGTAGCAACGGCAGTACCCGCAGGGGACTGTGTGCCCGTGCCGGAACCGTTTACGGCCGCTACCATAATGCTGTAGGTGGTGTTGGGGCTTAACCCGGTCTGGTTGAATGAAGCCGCCGCCGGGGAACCGATGATAGACGCCGCGGCGGTAGCGGAATACACATTGTAACTATCGGCACCGGACACCGCCACCCATGACCAGGTTATGGTCGAAACACTCAGCGCGATCCCTGCGGGCGCCGCAGGCCGCCCAGGCACCGCGGCTAGGGTCATAGTCGAGATGGCGGCAGTGGTGGAGGTCCAGGCGCCGTCTTCGTTAAAGGCTTCCGCCTTGAAGTAATACATAGTCACTGCGGTAAGACCCTGCGCGGTGTATGAGACCGCCGTGGTGGTGGCCACTTCAAGCGGAATGAACGAAGCGGCGGTGGAATACATCAAAGCATACAATGTGCCGGCGGGGTTCCCCCCGTCGGACCAAGCCACGGTTAGAGAAGCCGACGAGCGCGCCGTTACCGACAGCGGGCCAGGCACGGCGGCCTGGGTGTAGAACGTGGCCGACTGCACCAGCGGCCCGAAGCCGCCGGCGGTATAGGCGCCTATCTTCACGGAAACGGGAGCGTTCGCAGCCAGCCCGGTCTGGGTATACCCGGGATTATTAAAGGCCACAGTAGCTATCAAGACATCGTTCACGGAGTAGATGCCGTAGCCTTCGGCGTAAACCACGGAGCCGGCATTCCAGTCCCAATAGATGGAGCTGGAGCTTATCGCCCAGCCGTAGATGGAGGCCACCGTACCGGAAGCCGGGTGCACCAAAGTGAACGCAGCACTCGCGGCCTCCGCATAGGCGGTATAGATCCCGTCGCCGTTCAAGGCGCGCACACGGCCGTAATAAGTGGTGTACTCAGCCAGGCCTGTAACCCAGGCGGTAGTGCTGGCCACGGTAGTGGTAGCCGCTATCACGCCGAACGACGACGATAAGGAAACATGGTACTGGTAACTGGTTACAGAGCTGTTAGCCCCCCCCTCGCAGGTTATAGCCACGCTGGAATACTGTACCGCGGAGAACACCGCCGCTGTCGGGGCTACCGCCAGCGTGAAAGCGCGGTCCGTCAGCATGAAGCCCGACTCCGCGCTGGTGGATACGTACCCGTAATATTCCTTGTTAGGAACAAGCCCGCTAAAGCCGTACGAAGTCGCCGTGGTGCTGCCGCTGGACGAATACACAGAGGCGCTGCCCGTGGTGGAGAGCCGCACAGAATAAACTGTGCCGCCGGGATAGGTGCTGCCCCAATTCACGTTAAGAGAACTGCTGCCAACAGCGCTAAACGCCGCCGGGCTTAGCTCCGTCAGCGGCGGCACCATGGCTGTTGTTGTTGCCCCCAGCAGCAGCCAGGAAGCGGCCCGTCCCACGGCGTTGTATGGCAGAGCGCGGGCATAATAAGTGGTGTTCTCCAATATGGCGTTAACCTGCAGCGCCAGATTCGCAGTATTGGAAGAGAAGGTCAGAACGGAAAAATCCGACGCGGTTGCAATCTGGATAAAGTATCTGGCGCCGGGGCCGTTGTAGCCGCCTCCTACCGCACCAGAGGACCAATTAACGGTAAAGCTGGAGGTGAACACATTGGTGAACACGCTGCCGGGCGCAGGCGCTACCGCCGCCAGGGTGTAAGTGGAAACTGTAATGGATTCCCCTGTTTCCACCCCTGCCAGATTCCGCGCCTTGGCTTTGAAGCTGTATTGCGTGTTGGGTTGCAGCCCGTTGATCACACGCGTCATGCCGGGAGAATATTCATCGTTCCTGTTTATGGGATTGTCCCCATTAAAACCGCCCATCATGTATAACTTGCCCCTCACCACACCGGCAACTGAGCTTAGCCGCGCGGTAGGCATATCAGCCTTGCTTACCCAAATGTCGGTCACGGGGTCATACTCTTCATTCACGCTTTGAACGCCAAAGTAGGACCCGCCTAAGGCATATATTTTTCCGCCAACGGCGGCGGCAGCCAAATAACCCCGCTGGTGGGCCAACACCGCCTTACTGGCCCAGGTATCGGACGCTGGGTCGTATGCTTCGTTAACATTTGGATTTCCGCCCAAAGCGTACAGTTTTCCGCCAACCACGCTGGCGGCAAAAGATACCCGCGGGGTAAGCATTCCCGCCTTGCCGGACCAAGTGTCGGTGACTGGGTCGTATGCTTCGTTAGAAGCGGCGGCGCCGCCTACGCTCGCTCCACCCAAAGCGTATATTTTACCTCCCACCACGCCGGCGGACAGATCTGAACGAGCCATCGGCATGGCCGCTTTTGTCACCCAAGTGTTCAACACAGGGTCATATTCTTCATTTTTGTCTGTATGCTCTCCACCGCTCAACCCACCCACCGCGTATAACTTGTCGCCAACCACACCGATGCCAAAATATACCCGTGCGGTAGGCATTGCCATCTTGCCCGCCCAGGTGTTGGAGACCGGGTCGTATTCTTCGTTCGTGTCCAGATAACTACCGTTAAACCCACCCAAGACATACAGCTTGCCGCCTATCGCCCCGACGGCCATACCTGAACGGGCTGTGGGCATTACTGTTCTTGTATTCCAGTAATTACCGGTGGAACCCCACAGTCCATAAGCCGCACTAGTGGCAATATTAATCCCGGAAATACCGCGTTCCATGCCGGTGAAGGCCGGCGCGTAGGCGGAGGCCGTGATACTATTTGTGCCGATCTCGTCAAAATATACACTGGTCGGGGTTTCTATTGAAGTAGGTCCGGAACCGGCCGGGACAAAACCTGAAGAGGCGTCGGTGGAAACATAGCCGTAGTAGCTTGTGTTCGCCGACAGGCCGGTGAAGTTGTAGGAGAGCCCCGTGATGCTGCCGCTGCCGATATAGAGCGCGGGGTTAGCCATGGTAGACAACCGGACATGATAAACAAAGCTATAATTGGTCCGCCAATTGACCGTGAGAGAACTGGCACTGATGTCGCTGAAGCCTAACCCCACGACCGGCAGCGTGTAGGAGGAGACATCTACTATCTTGGCCGGGCCGGCGTCGAGCCCCGCCCTGCCGTAAGTCCACTTTACCTCGCCGTTGGTTGTATCTACCGCCGCCAGCAGGCGGTTAGGATTCGCGCCTTTTATGCCGCCGATAAACTCGGGGACATTGTCGTCATCAAGGTCGCCGATAAGCTCATAACCGTTCTGCCGGCCTATGGCTTCGCTCTCGTCCACCGTGGACGACACCCACACTACGCTGCCGTTAACGCCGTTCAGTCGCACAAGGTTGTCGGCATCATTGGTTTCAACTATCAAATCCTTAGTGCCGTTGCCGTTCGACACCAGGGCGGCAGGCCAGGCTTTCCAGTAGCTATTGGGGAAGTTCGTCGTCCAGAGCTCCGCCCCATCCGAGGCGCGCAGCAGCTTCACGTCGTTATTGGTGCTGTACCCATGCAGCGTTCCCACCACCAGGTCGACCTTACCATCCCCGTTGATGTCCCCGTCAACCAGCGGAGTGGGTTCCCAACCACCGCCGTAAGAACCATAATTCCGGTAAAAGTTGCCATTACCGCTGACGGCCGTAACGTAATTGGAATAGGAAGTGGCGAATATTTCCTTTATGCCGTCCCCATCCACGTCGGCATCGATAATAGCCGGGGTGAACATGAACGACGGGAAACTGTCGTAGGTCCAGTCCAGGCTGCGCGTTCCAAGATCCACGGCGCCCAATTTGCCGCCGCCGGAACCATAGATACCCACCAGCTCCAGCCGGCCGTCGCCGTCCACGTCGCTTACCCGCGAATCTATCCAATATTCCTTCCCAAAATTATCGCTCCACTTCAGCGCGCCGGTATGTTCGAAGACATAGATGGACTCAAGCCCGGCTATGACCTCAGGGTAACCATCCCCATCGACGTCAGCCAGGTGCAGGTCCCTGTTGGCCGGGGTCGCCGAACCGGGCAGCGTATAATCCCAGAGTGTATTACCGTTGGTGGAATCGAGACAGTACACCTTGCTGGAAGTAAGCACCACTACCTGGAGCCTGCCATCCCTGTAAAGGTCGCCGCTCTCCGCACCCCGGTAGAAACCGTTAAGCTGCTTTTCCCAGATCACAGCGCCCTGCCCGGCCAGCATCACTATCTTATCGTCTCCCCAGGTAGACAGGACCGCGTTGTAACCGTATGGCATCTTGAAATCGACCGTAGTTATGGCGTCGGGGGTAACGGTGATAGTCTGGGTGGAGACCGTATGGAAACCGTTGCTGCCGGAGGCCCGCAGGTCATAAGTGCCGGTTGCAAGGATAAGCAAATAGCTGCCAATAACATCATCAGCGGTGTAGGTAGAGGCCACGACCACACCTGCGCGAATAGCCTCGACCAAAACACCTGTTATCGGGGTGCCATCGGGCAGAGTTACGCCGCCGGAGATCATGCCGGACGAAGTCTCGACGCTGAGTTCCTCGGCCGTATCAAGAACATGCAAAGAAGTCAGCCCGAACCGCGCATCGGAATACCCGCCGCCGAAGATGTAGATCTTGCTGCCGCTCTTCACAACCGAACCGCCGTCCCTGGCAATGCTCATCGGCGCGGAATAGGTCCATGTATCCCGTTCTGCGTCATAAAGCTCGGTAGTGTTGGTATTGTGAAGGTTGGCCCCGGTATTATCAGCCCATAAGCCGCCTATTACCAGCGCTTTGTTGGGCCCGAAGCCGACACTGCTGTGGTTAGCGCGCCTGTACAGCATATCGGCCACCCTGGTCAGGGCGCCTGTCGCCGGGTCATAGACGTGGGCGTAGGTGTTTGTATTGTGATTCCCGCTCCAAAGATTCCCGCCGGTCAGCAAGGCTTTCGCGCCCAGAACGCCTACGCCTACGGCGTCCACCGGCCCCGGCAGGTTACCTTTTGACGTCCAGCTGTTGTAGTCGGGATCATAAACTTCCACCTGCGAATTGAACGAGTACCCGCCCGCGGCTATCACGGTGCCATTTAGCAGTTTGACGGCGGAATTATTAGAGCGGTGGGTAGCTATCGAGTCGGCTGTATAGGTCCACTGGTCCAGGTTTGGATCGTAAAGCTCATTATTAGTAGTGCCAAAACCTCCTACCGTGCCACTCACTCTCAAAGCTTTTCCATTGTTAAGCAGTATCAGCGGAGACCAGTTGCCGGTCTGGTTCATGCTGGCCGCCGCGCTCCAGGTCTGTGTGCCGGGGTCGTATATTTCACAGCTGGTGACCGCGTCGCCGCCGCTCCAGCCGCCAGCCACAAGGACTTTACCGTCTGGAAGCCTGGCGGCATTAAGATTGGTCCGCCCCATGTTCAGGCTGCCTACAACCGTAAATGTCCTGCTCGCAGGGTCGAACAATTCGACCGCGTTAGTTACGTTATACGAACCTGAAGTGTCCCCGCCGATGATGAGTATCTTTCCGTCCTCGAGCTCCACCGCGGCGAAGCGCGTGCGCGCCACGTTCATCCTACCGGAGTTGCGCCAGGCAGTGGTTTCCAGGCGGTAATCGTAGCCAAGTGCCGCCTCCGTAGAGACTACTATCCCCGTTGAGATCCCGGTTACGTAGCCATTAGAGGAGACGAACGCGTAATACGTCCCGGTGCCAACTGCAAGGCTATAATATCCCCCGCTGCCCGCTACCGCACTGGAAATAAGCACGGCCGCCTGATACAAACTAACTACGGCCCCCTCAATGGGAGTAATCCCGTCCATTTTATTTACCCACCCGGTAACTGTAACGGAAGCTCCATTATCGGCAGCGGCCAGAGTTTTTGTCGACCCCAGCACCAGCCAGGAATAGTCCGTTACGCCCGCGGTGTTATAAGGCTGCGCGCGGAAATAATAGGTAGTGTATGTCGACAGCCCAACGACCGGCACGGAGAGTCCATATGTTGTGGAAGAGAAGACTACTGGCAGGAAATTAGCCGATGTAGAAGCCTGTACCTTATAAGAAGCGCCAGCGCCGTTGAAGCCGCCGGCTTGAGTACCGGACGACCAGCTGACAGTGACGCTGTGGCTTGAAACACCCGAGAACACGCCGCCCGTCACGACCGCCAGGGTATAGGTGGAAACCGTAACGGACTCGCCGGTTTCGACACCGGCCTGGTTCCGCGCTTTGGCTTTGAAGGTATATTGCGTGTTGGGCTGCAGGCCGCTGAAGGAGCGCGCTGCGCCGGGGTCGTATTGCTCGTTATTGTTCAGTTCTCCGCCGTTGTTGTTGCCGCCGAAGACGTACAGTTTGCCGCCAGCCGCTCCGGCCGCCAGGTAACGACGGGTGGCTAGCAGGGGCGCCTTGGTCGCCCAGGTGTCGGAAGCGGGGTCGTACGCTTCATTTTCGTCCGTCGCGGCCCCGTCGTTCCCGCCGATAACGTGCAATTTCCCGCCCAGCACGGTCATGCCGAACAAGGTGCGCGCTGTAGGCATTACCGCCCTGGCGGTCCACGTGTCGGCAACGGGGTCGTATTCTTCGTTCTCGTTCCTGTAGCCGACCTGTTCGCCGCCCACGGCGTAGAGCTTTCCGCCGATGGAACCCACCGACAGGCCTTCGCGCAGCGTAAGCATCGGGGCCCTGGTAGTCCAGGTATCGGCGACGGGATCGTACTCCTCGTTCACCGTCAACCGGGTAGCGGACTTATAGCCGCCGATAGCGTAAAGCTTGCCGCCCGCAACCCCTGCGCCCAAAGAACCCCTCTGGGTGGGCATCGGGGCCCTGGTAGTCCAGGTATCGGCAACGGGATCATACTCTTCGTTTACGGCCAGGTAGTTGCCCAGACTGATGGTCCCGCCCACCGCGTAGATCTTGCCGCCGATCACCCCCACCCCGAAACTAGTGCGGGCGGTAGGCATTGCAGTTTTGGTGGTCCAGCTGTTGGTAACGGGGTCATACTCTTCATTTTTATTGGACAAGACTCCGGTCATGCCGCCCAGCGCATACAGCTTGCCGCCCACCGCGCCCACGCTTAAATTGTAGCGGGCCGTAGGCATAGCGGTCTTTGTCTCCCAGTAATTGCCTGTCGCTCCCCACTCACCATATGCCCCGCCCGCTGCGACATTAATGCCGGACATGCCCTGCTCTATTTGGCTGAAGGCCGGGCCCGGGGCGTAAGCGGAAGCCACGATAGTGGTCGGTCCTACCTCATCAAAATAGATATTGGTCGGGGTCTGGATATGGGTAGCGCCGGAGCCAGCACGATAAAAGCCGGAGCCGGCGGCGGTTGAGACATAGCCGGTGTAGTTGGTGTTCACGCCCAGGCCGGTGAAGGTGAAGGACGATAAGAGAGTTTGCGCGCTGGAGACCCACACGGCGGAGTTGGCCACGCTGGACAGGCGCACGTAATACAGGGTGTTGGTGCTGAAGCTGGTAAGCCAGTTGACAGTAAGGGTACTTGTGCCCAACCCGCTGAACGCGGACTCTCCAATACCTTCCGGCAGTGTAACTCCTGCCGCCGAAGAGGTGGAAGTTCCGACAAGGCTGAAAGAGACCACACGCCGGTTGTATAGCGCGCCGGGAGCAAGGTCAGTTTCTATCCAATAGGTGGTATCGTCGGCAAGTTCACCGGAGAGATCGGCGCCTGTAGAGGACACCACCCGGTAACCGGTTTCATTGCTTGCGTCCGCCCAGGTCCACAGTATAGACGTGGCGGTTAACGTTGACCCAGTAAAAGAAGCTGGAGTAGTGGGAGAAAGGTTAAGCGCCAGCAGCATCGCTTTATAGGCGTTTACGCGCCCATTGCCATAAGAAGAGTCGGGGCCAGCGGGGCCGCGGTCATCGGCACTATTCCTTATAATGCTCGCAACCTGAGCGCCAGATACTGTTGGGGTGGCCGACCAGACAAGCGCGGCCAGGCCGGAAGTATATGCCGTGGAAAAAGAATTGCCGTCCACGCTTACATAGCCGCTACCAAGATCGGTTGTATATATGCCGGAACTGGGCGCGACCACTCCCCAC
>Ga0209417_1001495_pt1 | contig 42480 bp, 31 predicted proteins | sample RifGroF2_FD_184002 | JGI IMG/M metagenome (GOLD analysis project Ga0209417, IMG submission 184002) | Groundwater microbial communities from Rifle, Colorado, USA - Groundwater F2 (SPAdes) (version 2) | ecosystem: Environmental > Aquatic > Deep subsurface > Groundwater | place: Rifle, Colorado... | reverse complement strand
TAGAAACACCATTTTTGACGGAAAAATCCTTCCTTGGCTAATTCGCTGATATCCAAGATGAAAAATCTTACCCATCATCCCTGTAAATCAGTACTTTATCCAGAATATTTAGTGGCATCATCCGGCGATTTTGTTTCTTCCTCCATACAGTCCCCAACTCAATCCTGTAGAACACCTTTGGAGGGAAATCAGGGAAAAATTTTTCAGCAACCGGGTTTTTGCAGACATCAGTGTGGTGGAAAACCAGTTGTTTGAAGCCCTGAGTTACATGAATCAACATCCTGAGCTTGTAAAATCATTTGCCGGATTTTCATGGATTGTTACTAACCTTTAGTATGCAACTCGGTATAACCTGACAATAACCTTTTCCTACGACAATTTTGGCCGACAAGTCGGAGTCACCAATCCGAGGGCTGGTACAAATATTACACACTACAATGTGTCAATCGGCAAATAAAATTGACCCTCCCATGATTCTTATTTCAGAATCGTACATCATCTGATTCTCGAACAAGTATATCCTTCAGTCAACGTTTTTTCACGCTCAAAGTTGGCCGTTTTTTTAACCTTCAATCCCAATCTGAGTTTTTAGACCTGGCGCTCAACGAACTGGGAAAAAACTCCCTGGTCGAACCCTTAACTTTCAATCATTGCAGAACAAAATGCCTAATTGAATCATTGTTTGAAAACTCTCCCTATAAATGTTTCTCCTTCCCCAAGATTAAGAGAAAGTTTCTTATTGTTGGAGCGCAGCATTTCTTCATTCCAAAGATTCTCAACGGTGAATTCGGAAGGAAAACTGAGTATTTTTTTACCCTCTTTACCGGAGCTTATACCTATTATGTCTCCATCGCTGTAAAATGCGTCAGGCGTGTCAAGGTGGGGAGTCATTCCGCCCCATTGAAGCAGGCTTCTCATGACTTTGTGTGGAACAATAGGCGCGGCAACGTAAGCACTTTTCCAGTCGCCAAAATCACGAACCGCAAAGGTTGTTCTTTTGTTCTTAGGATTTCTTCCTAAAGAAACAGCATCCAGGTTATTGACATATATTTCGGGCGAAATGCGATTGATATTGCTATTTTGCGGCAGGTGCTCCAAGTCTGTCACAAAGCCTGTTATCTTATCATCCATAAGCGACTCCAGAGCGGGATGCCTCATATTTTCAAGCTCAATATCACTCAAATAAGAATCCAGATCCCAATCGAGTTTTATCCCTGCAAGATTGGAGGAGTATTCCAAGTCCATTTTGCCGTCACGATAGATTCCAGGAGCGTAAAGCCAGATAAGCAAATTACCATCGCGCTTGAGATTATTGTGAATCCAGTCGCATTCTTTCCCTGAAATGTTGAATGTGTTGAGGAAAAGCCAGGCTTTGGCCTTCGGCGCTTTCGTCATGTCCTCTTTAAGAAAAGCCTCCCATCTGGAGCCATTTCGATTAAAATGTTTTTGGATGTGCTCGTGCGTATTAAGCTGGCTGAATTTTGAGCAGGCGCAATGATACTTATAGCCATCGGTACCATAAATCACATTCAATCGATTGTCCGAATCCATAAAGGATGCGGGGTTGGGTGTGTTTATTAGATGATTGAATATGTCAAAGGTTTTTTCAATTGCCTTCATTATCTGGGGATGGTCATACCAGCCATGCCCAAATAAGTCATACCACCACATGCCCACATTTTTTGACAACCTAGCCACAAAGTTGCGTTTGCACGTCTCGACAGCCTCTTTCATGGTGTCATTGGGAGTTCCGCCATAGTAAAGATAATTTTTGCGTTCAGCTAAAATTGTGCGCTGGTCATTTTCATCCATGTAAATTTTATCTGACAATCTGATGGAGCCCGTGGGCGTTTTTACGTTTGCATCGCCGCTAACAAGTTCGCGGTACGAATAATAATGCGGAGCAACGTAAAGATCGGGCGAGTCAGGCGAACTCAACGCGAATGGAAAGCCGAGGCTCGCCGCGGCATCGTCCAAATCAATAAAATATTCCTGCATTAAGTAGCCATAAAAAGTCCCCACTATGATTTTATTTGAAAAAGCTGCGCGAATTTCACGAGAAATTTCCTTGAGCAATTCCGGAAAACTTTCTCTGTTCCACGAAAAGTATTCAATTGAATCGGCGCTTTGTTGCGGATCTTTCAGAAAACCGCAGTGGCTGACATGACGTCGTGCGAAAGTGGGTGGAAGAGCATTTTCAATTTCTGCTGGCGCTATATTTTTAGCATCCTCAAATATTTTGTCCGGCTCGCTGAAAAGCCCATGAACAAAATCAGTTTCAATGAGATATTTAGATTCGGGAAGTTTGACGTCATCTTGTGCAAAATCCTTCAGGTGCTCCCATGCCTTTACGCGTTCACTCGGTTCTGGATATTTGTTCATAAGCCACTTGCGAAAAGCAGTCAACGCCGGGTTGCTCATATCTTCCCAGTCCTGACTTGCCTTCTCTGAGAAATTACCCCATTCTCCGCACGTTCCGGCTCCAAAAAACACGCCAATAAAATTATTTCTCCAAATTTGTTTTTTCACATGTTTTGCTAATGCCTTCATTCCCTCGGCAATATCATTGCGCCATTTTTCAGAGTAATACGAAGCTTGCTTTATGCGAGGAGAAAGTCCGCCATTATTGAATTTGCTGTAAACTGGCAACTGAGTTCCATAATGAAACCCGACTGTGGCCAGCTTCTTGTTTTCCAGATAATTACGTCCGCTGCGATAAACCTTCACTTCATCGGGGTTGGCCTCGTCCCACCAGGGCGGAGTCTGCAATAATATTCGGGGGAAAATCAATGCGTCAGGGGCGCGTCGCAAAATGCGCCCTATCATGTGGTCGAGGCTGCTCCAGTCATATTCGTTTTCACCTTTCCAGCTCAGCATGAGCGGATGCAGAAAATTAATTATTTTTATTCCATGAGACGCGAAGTCGGCGGCTACGCGGTCTAAATGTCGATCAACCGGATCAAATGAATACATTTCAGCGGGAATTGCCCGTCCGTCTTTTTCAATCACAGAATAGCCGTTCCGCTTGGAAACTTTGAAGTCAGGAAGCTTGCCAGTATCTGCTTCCAATATTGAAAATGGATATTTTATTGTCTCGTCATGGCCATTTTTTATTAACAAAGTGAAGGCGCCCGATTCTAGACCTGCAACTGGCAATTTTCTCTCGCCGCCAGTCGCTGCCGAAAAGGCCGCCATTATATTTCCTCTGGCGTTGACAATCTCCAGATTTGCGGTTTTTTGAAGATTGTCCTTACGATTCCATAGCTCCAGGCAAAGCTCTCCTCCTTGGTGAATCGTTGTCTTGCTGAGTCGCAGCCCCAATGAAGACCTAGAAAAATTGTCCATTTCAAGAGAGTCCAGCATTGACTCTAAAAATAAACGATGATCATTAACAGTCCAATCCTTGCCGGCCTCAATGCCCGCGCAAAGTACGCGGCCTTTTATATCACGAGAATGCAATGGTTCCACGATTGTAACGAAATCGGTAATTGAGGGAGCTGTAGACTCCTCTGGAGTCGTTGACATCACATCTGCCGCCCGTCCGACTTCCAATGGAAATAGTTTCCCAAGATATGCCTCGCAAGTCCAAGATATTTTAGAGCCAGAGAAAGCCTTCTGAAATTTCTCATTGACATTCAAATTGAACCCATCATAATGCCACTGACTTTTTCTGACTACATTATGGAAAGACAATCCTAAACTATTCCGCCATTCAGAATGAAAGAATTCTTTCCATAAACCAATCTGCAAGGGATCATCTATTTTCCATTTGCCTGACTCAAAAATACAAGGCTTTTCAAAAGGGGCACCGCCTAGAACAATTATGTCTCCGCCATTGCCAAGCAAAAATTTCAGTTTCTCGTAAATTCCCAGAGGAAACCATTGCCCATATGGGAGGATTAAGGTGTTAACGGTAGTCATATCAGCACCTTGTAACGCTTGAAAGTCTAGGATTTGACAAGAGCCACATATTTCTTCAACGTTAAAACTGTTTCCCCAGAAATTATGCTCTGAAAAGAATTCAGGGTCATAAAATATTACAACAGAAGAACTGGCCCGCATTTTCATTTTTATTTTCCTTGTTTTTTAGGGCAATGAAAAATTATTTGTTTTATTCTTTGTTTGTGTCAGTGAATGTCACAGAAGGGTGCTTTGCCAGCTTTTCGATTTTTTCGACAATGGAGATTACATATTTAACTTTGTATTCTTCTCCATTTTTATATATAACATTATCCCATTTGGGATAGTTGCCGTTATTGGATATTCCGATGAGAGGCCAAGCCCATATATTCAGCCAGGCACGATCTACGGCTATTAAATTTACAACATAATCTCCTGCGCCGCCTATGGAAATCATTTTCATTCCGGCTGTTATGTTTCTCCATTTGCCAATTTGATCCAAGGCACCGCTTAGTTCGTCATGTCTTTGCATGCCGGTCAGCTTAAGGCCCTCTGCATTCACGGGGGCTGTCGCCTTGAAAAGGCACGTGAACATACTGACATTTTTCTTCTGGCACGGCGTGTACGAATAAGACGCTGTTATAGAATAGGGAGAAAAATCAAGTTGCTCCTTTACCTGTCCATCGTTCCAGAAATAATCAAAGAACACAGAAATTGACACGTCCTTTTTATTTGTTAAAAGACTTGCTTTCAAAAGCTTTATTTCTGGGAAACTTTGAAAAAACTCCCATCTCTGAATGAATGAAGCGTTGAATTTCATTAAGCCTTCAACGTCAATCTTGTACTGTCCGTTTTTATACAGAGTTGCGCTGTATGAGGCGGCTTTTATTTCGCCCCATTTGCTGTTTTCAGAAAAAGCTTCGGCAAAACTGCGCGGCACAGTCAATACTGATATAATTGATATCGCAATAACAATTCGAAGCATTATTTTGCCTTTTCTATTTCTATTCCGCTTATACCAACACTACCGGACAGTTCAACATCAAGCTCGCCGTCCAGAACCGCAATATCCTTCATTTCAAGCACATATGGCTTTCCCCATCCTTTTGCCATTGCGAACGGATCTATCAATTCAGGATGATGGACATTTTCGACTGTGACCGATATTTGCCTTATTCCGGGATGCGTGTTTTTTACATATGTTTCGGCAAAATGAAGATATACATTGTATTTGCCGTCGGGAACAGGAATTTTGTAAACAATTTGTCCGCCATAGGCTTCGGTCTGGTAAATCCTGTCAATGTCCGTGTTCTTGATCTCCAGCTCCTGGCCTCTGTCCGCAAACGTAGCTCCTTCATTGCCATAGGCGCCACAGTCTGAATATTTCTGATCAGGGAGCCAGCGGGAACCATCGGGAGCCGTGTATTCGGCGTCGCTCGCACAAATAATTCTGGCACGGTTTTTGCCCAGATCTTCAAGAAGTTTCCTTTGATTTTTAAGGGCTTTTCTGTTGCGGTCAACTTCCCTGGTCGCATTTTTTACCTCAAAGTCATCCATATACTCACGAAGGGCAAAAGCATCCTTGTCTTTCAGCGCGTAAATCATTCCAGCCACGATGTCTCCCGGGATTTTCTCAAGGCATGTTTTATCTTTTAGTATGTATTCAGCCTTGTCTGTGATCTTCTCTGCTTCTTTTTCGGGAAGGGCAAAGTTGCATTTTATTTCGCCAATAGCGTTCTCAATCGTGAATATTCTGACTTCATAAGGTTTCATTTCAACGTCATATTTACCACTGCTGAAGAAATCGCTTGAAAGATTGCGGTCATAAACAATATCCCTTACTTTGTCAGCGGAAACCTTAAAGCAGCCTTGGGTTGTCCACGGTGAATTGTTAATCAAGCGTAAATACGCATTCTTGTTTTCTGACGCAGTTTGCGCTATGATTCCTTTTGCGTTTTCGACAGGAAGCATGGAAAACTGCAAATTGGGAGTAGCGTAAAATGACTTACAGAAACGCCTTATCTGCCGCCCGTGCGCCGTCTCCATGTTGCAGTCAATTTGGGCATACATAATTGTATGGGGAATGGGGTCGATAACAACGTTTACGAAAGGCTCCATGGCATTGTCTTCCACTCCCTGTGCCACAAAAACTCCGCGCGATGAATTATCCCACATCCAATTCTTGGCGCCTTTTGCCGGACAGTCTACTTCGTCAAAAAACATTGGCAAACCTCTGTCGAAAAAGTATATCGCGTCTGAGTTTTTAATCAGCTTCCTGGAATTTGTATTCCATGCCTCAATATAATTGCTATTCTCTTCTGGAGTGGCAAATCTGTACCGTCGAAGCATTCTTGTGACAAGAGTGACATATGGATTGTCTGTATATTTTTCTGGTGGATAGGCGGCTTCAAAAAGGCTTTTGTCAAGAAACTTGTCGCGTTCTTGTTTTGTTCCCGAGCTTTCAATAAACGGATTCTCGTGGTCTATGAGGAAAAATGGAACAAGGTATAGACGCCATTTGCTTTTCCCTTTTGTTATGATTTTTGAAACTTTTTCCGTAGCCTCACGCACCTTTGCCGCGCGCCATGCCAGCCAGAGTTTTTTGTATTTACCAGTCAGAAGTTCATAGCGTTCCTGCGGTATCTTTGGATTTTTTGGGTCAATGTTGAGCGTTGTGCCCGTTTCCTTTTCAAAGATACCGACAGTAAAGTCGCCATAGCCAATGTCATAGACGCCCAGTCCTTCTTTGACTGAAGGGAAGAAGGTTGGCAGCCAGTATTTTCCGGCTATCATAAACATGCCGGCAACCGGCCCGGCATCCTTGTAAAAATCATATATTTCAGAAACTGTATCATAGAATGCCCCTGACACTTTTGGGTGAAGGAAATTAACTCCTCGTGAACCACGTTCATTTATCTGCAATCCATTTTTGTCAACCATGAAAAGAGTGTCATCACCGCGTTGCATCTTACGGTCACTTACTTTGAAGTTTTCAGACACCTCCAGATCAGGCGAACATTTAAATTCCACTCCCAGCATGCATTTTATATTGTTTTGAGCGTACATTTTGATGGCAAGCAAAACGGGATCAAGTTCCTGATTTGAGATTTCTTTATTATGCTTCAACGATGGGTAATCGCCATTGTTGTACATGTAAACGCCCTCGCCGGTCATGTTCCGTCCCTGAAACCTTAGCCACGTTATTTTTCGCTCAATTGCCTTATACCAGGAATGCCAGCCTTTTATGTTCCCGTTACGACGGGTCATGTCGTCGAACAGTGAATTTTCCGTCCTTCCTGTGCTGGCGACCATCACAGATATTCTTTCGTTGAACGAGCCAAACATCCTCTCTGTTTTGGGAATTGTCAGGGAGGGCAGGCCTCCCTCTATTTTATAGACATTAATCTTACAGGCTGCCGCCGGATAATCCCTGTAGCCGCTGACAACAACAATCGCAGACTTGGGGCTGGCTGGCCAGCAAATATAGCGCAGTGTTTTTGCCTTGCCGCTCAGGGGATACTTGCCACCGGTGTAACATGCGGCTGTGACTGACCACTGTCCACGCCCCTTGGGGTTGTTGCGAAAACGAATGGGAAAAGTCTCCATTAACCCGGACATTATATAGCGCGAAGCATTGTCGGGAATAACAACCTCCACTAGGTATGGCTTGCCAAACTCCATCGATTCTGTTCGATAGGCAAACCAGTCCCACATTCCGCGCCCGGTTTCACGATATTTCATCCCGTCGCGCTCAACAATGCGGCCTTTGTCAACAATGGGAGGGCTGTACATTCCGGCATGATCAACGAATGTTGCCTTATCTTCAACGTTCGCGGAGCAGTCTATCTGCTGAACAAGTTTAAGGCGTTTTTCAAATTCCTTTTCAAAATCTTCAAGCGCAATCTTATCCTGCACTATTGGTCCGACGATTATCATTTCGTCTTTTCTTTCGTCCAATGTCTTTGCGTTTGGGGCGTTAAGCTGCCAGTTCAGTACATAGGCGCCCGGAGTGCGGGTTGCCATTGAAAAGTCATAGCAGGCAAAACCGTTGTCTTCTTGTTTTAACACTCCCTTGACTGTTTCAATGACTTTTTCTGTGTCCGCATCAATAAGCTTTAATTGTGGCGCGCTTTTTTCTGTCAGTCCGGCAGGAACTTTCAAGGTGTAGGAAATATTCTTTTCATTATATTCAAAAACAGGGTGCATTCGTCCCGACGGCTTCGCATCCAAAACTCCCATATGCCGGGGATTTACTCCCATAAAAACCGGTTTATTGTTGTGGGTTTTGCTTTCTGTGACAAATTCAATGCCCCCTGGCAATGCCTTGGAGTTTTCCCAGCCTGAATCGTCAAATGCAAACGTTTCCCACCCATTGTCCGCAGCCAAGGAAGTTTTCCATCCTTCTCCGCCAAGAATTCTTGCAATCTGTCCATTGCGGTCGGCAGCAAAAGCTTCAAACAATACGACGGGCTTTTGATTAAGCCAGGAGAGCCAGCTTTTTCTGATGGCAATTACATTTTCGCCTTTTTTAAGATATGGGATAAGGTCAACACTTCTTACCGTGCCATGAAAATAATGTTTGTTTCCCGACGCTATTTTTTGTTCGTTAACATAGATGTCATAGTCTTCCGGTGCATCAAAAGTCGCGTGAGCCATAACCGGTTTCCACTGAAGATTGATTTTGCTCCTGAAATATACATTTGAGCTGTATGGAACAATTTTCAGGCTGTTAATTTTGACTATCGCGCCAGGAGTAAGACAGGTGAATTTTATGCCTGTTTCATCGCTGTTAAGAGTCCTGACTAATCCCAAATCTGTGATGAAAAGCTGAGGCTCAGTTCCTTTAATAATAAAATTTTTACTTTCTCCATAGCCGCTTCCTTTGCGAATCTGAAAAAGCCATTCAGTTTCTGAAATGCTTTGTTGGACGCCCATTTCCAGACGGTAAATATCCTTTTCACATTCGCCCCAATTGGCGCCCAGGCGTGGCCCGGCTACTTCTGCTTGGTCAGAAGATGGCCCGAAAGCAAATGAAAAGTTTTTCTTGCCAGTGTCAAAAACTAATGCGCCATTTTCAATTGCGTATGCCCCGGACGCATAGCCGTATTTTTTTATCCAGTCTTCTGAAAACACACATGGTTTGCCATATTCGTCCTTGAAAAAATCTGTTCCACTCTCATAAAAATACTGTCCATTAGGCTTTCCTGGATAAGCCATCAGCTTGCTTCTCCACGTGCTTTCCTCATGCAAGGGGTAACTGACACCGAGCTTTAACGGGTCTTTGTTTTCCACCTTTTCCGCTCCATTCAATCCCATAATGATTCCTAGGCAAGCAAAGCAAAATGCCTTCAGGGTTTTATTTCTCATAAATTCTCCTTTTCTCAATAATATTTAGAGTATTTCATATTGCTTTATTGTTTTTGACATAACTCCCTGACAGTCCTTTCATACTGCCCTAGCACAGGGTCGGAATATTCCCGCATCCAGTCCATAAGTTTCAATTTCAACTCATTCAAGACTTGTTTATATTCAGTTTTCCCCGCCAGATTATTCATTTCGGCTGGATCAAAACTCAAATCGTAAAGCTCATCGGTACCGCACGTCCAGCCATATTTCATGTTTCCGCATCTAACCGTTCTCATTGAGAGCATGACGTTGTTAAGTCCATGGAATTCGGTAACGACATATTCCCTCCGGGGAGTGTTCGCAGATGTCAGAGGGCGCCCATGGATGTGCCCCGGCAGCGCAATTCCGGCCGCCGTCAGAATGGTGGGATAAACATCAAGCAGCGACACCAGTTCTTCATGCCGAATACTACGTCGGGTTGCATCTCTCACTATCAACGGGATTCTATGAGTGTCTTCAAAGTGAACAAACCCTTTGTCAATCAGACCGCCGTGTCCTCCCAGATTGTCGCCATGGTCCGTTGTGAATATGACCACCGTATTTTCGGCAAGGCCGGATTTGTCCAGATATTCCAGCATCCTGCCTATTTGATAATCAATGTAAGTCATGAAGGCATATTTATGTTTTATAAGATTCTGCCATGCTTTCCAGTTTGTCCTATTTGATCCAGGCAACCGGCGCAACTGGCAATGGTTTCCGAGTTGGTTCTGCCCGCATTCAAAATTATTCCATTGCGGCACCATGACGTCATCGTACATGCGCAGATATTTTTCAGGGACAAAATATGGCTGATGAGGTCCCCAGAAGTTATGATGCATAAAAAAAGGCTTGTCCCTTTTTCTGAAATCCTCCATCAGGGAAATCGTGTAATCGGTTATAAAATACGGGACTCCGGCTTTTTCGTCTCCCTGCCACACCCCGTATAGCAGAGGCTCCATGTCTTTTTTTACGTCGACATTAACGCTGTAAGAATTGTCCTGTAAATATTGTTTATACTGCGGATAACCCATGCCGATGCCGCCGTGTCCGGGAAAATCCATCCCGGCAAATCCGAAATGAGACGGCAACGCCGCTCTACGACCAGAATTGAAAGCATTTCCCCCGGCGGTGCCGAGATGCCATTTTCCATTGAATCCACACACGTATCCATTCGCGGATAAAATTCTTGGCAAAAGAGAAGGAGAGTCATTCAGTTCAGGCACATTGCACCCGAGGTCGTCCACATTGCAAGTGACACCATGGCTGTGCGGGTAAAGTCCTGTCAATACTGATGCTCTTGCAGGACTGCACAAGGGACATGACGTGTAGGCGTTTTTAAATAAATGCGATTCACCAGCCAATTTGTCTAAATTAGGGGTAAGACATGGAGTTTCTCCATAGGCTCCGCACTCGGAGACACGCTGCTCATCTGTCATTATCAGTAAAATGTTGGGTCGTTTTCTCATTATCTTGCCTTATCTTAACATTTGAACAGAAATATTCCCAATAAACTCATTCCGCGGTGCCAAAAAGGGGTTTATAGAAGCGCCAATCCGACTGCATCTCTTTTCTGGATAAATCGCTAACATGGAAGTCGACGTATAAAATATTCATGCGTGAAGAATGAGGATAAGCCGAGCCCCCGCTTGGGCCCATCTCTTCACCCGATCCGCCAATTGTTCCAGCCACGCCGGCATCTACAGTGGAGCCTTCCTCCCCGAGAAGCAGACGCTGGGACGGCTTAGATATTTTCTGTCTCGGCAAGAACAGGTCGCATCTGTCAGCTAATCTATAAAGGTCCAGATCTTTATAGATTAGGCGGCACAACTGGTTATTCATGCCATAATTCCAGCGTTCCCAACCCAATCTGTCCAGGCTGTATATGTCCTTGCCTATTGGACAATCCAATATTTTACAATTTGACGCGACCGCCCCAAAGTACTGAGAGTCGCTTGTTTTAAGAATTCCCGCATCCATAAGTATGCCGCCCCAGTAGCGAGTAATCCCGGAACCTACCTGATAAGACGGAGCCGGCAAAACATTGTAGTCATTTTCATAAATTCCAAAGGCAATGCCCTGTTGTCTCATGTTTCCTTTGCAGTAAATTGATTGTGCTACGCCCCTGGCTCTTTTCAAAGCAGGCAACAACATGCTCGCGAGAATCATAATAATACCAATTACAGTAAGTAGTTCCATGAGCGTGAATTTTCTTGCTTTCATCGGCTTAATCCCCTTATCGTATTGCCTTCATAAAATTTTTGTTTCAGAACTTCGTGAGTAATTCTTTTTGAACAATCGCTCTGTGAGTATCCGGCTATAAGGAACTCAGCAGCTCTCTTTCCCATTTCATACCAAGGTGTTTCAAAGCTGGATAAATCCAGGCCAAGGCTAGGCAAAGACCTTTTTTTATGGTTACCGAGCACGGAAATATCCTCAGGCACCCGGAGTCCCAGTTTTCCCAATTCAATCACCAGGTCGAGAGCATTCATGTCATTGCTCTGCACGAATACGGCCGTAAAGCCTCGCTCAGCGATAAGCCTTGCCGTTTTCCTGCAGCCATCAGCGTCACGCTCGTGAAAAGAAAAGACATTTTGCGCTGAATGCTCCAAACCTTTTTGCTTAAATGCTTCTTTCATGGCGCTAAGACGTCCAGTTTTTTCAACATCGTTGAAAACTCCCGCAATTTTAGAGTGGCCGTATTTACAAAAAATATCGATTGCACTTTTAATATATACTTCGTCGCTTTCATGAATTATGTAGGAATCTTTAAAGCTGGCTGAGACTCTATTTATAACGACAAAGTCCTTTTGTTTTTCTTTTAAGATGGCGTAAAATCTGTCCGCCCATTCCCAGGTTAACTCCCAGATAATGAAGACATCGGCTGTGTTTGCCACCTTGTCAAAATCAAAAGTTCGATTAGAATAATTAATGTTCACAATTTGAAGACTATGTTTGCTTCCTTCCAGAACCTTGCTTGCGCCCAACAACGCAGCCATTGTCCTTTCCGCATACGTGTATCCGTCAAGTGCCTCATCCATGCCGACCGGAAACAAGAAGCCAAGCTTCAGAGCGTTTTTGAAATGCCTGTGCTTGTATCCCAATCGAATCGCAAAACTTTTAACTTTTTCGACTACATCGTCGGAGAAATGCTCAAGCTGGGCTCCACACAATATTTTTGAGACAGAAGTTCTGTCTACTTTTGCAAGCTTAGCTATGTCAGACTGAGTCACCATAAATAATTGCCTATCTTATTTCGTGCACATTGTGAACAATTATACTATATAATATACCGGAAGCTCTGATTGTCAACCGCAAATATTCAATAATATGGCCCCTTTCTACTGTTTGTTGAAAGTTCGGGTGATTATTTCAAACAATTTGCATTCATTTGCCTCAAAGTCTATCTCCACTCTATTATTATCCGACTGATACTCTTCTTCTGAATAAAACTCCCGCAATTTACATTCATAAGGCAGATTAAAAATTCTCTTCCCTGCCTTGTGGGCAAAAGAGCCTAAAATGGATTTGTTGATGTAGACAGGGTCGCCGCTTTCAAGATAGATGAAAACTCCGGCTCTTATTGCAAGTTGCCTAAGAATATTCCCGGGAATAGTTCCCCCCGCACTCCATGCGTCAAATGCATTTGCCCGCATTTTCAATGCAAATGCTGTTTTTTGGCTTTTTTCAAAGCAACCTATAATTTCTACATCTTGGTCCTCTACACAAAACATGGGCTTTACCGGCGCATCATAGCCTAGGATTATATTTTCATCAGAACTGTTCCATTTCCCTTTTGGAACAACTATCTTATAATCCTCCATCTCCGATTCTTTCAGTTCAATGCCGACTAAACGGCTCATATCCTCTATCGAAAATCCATTCTCATTAATAATTCCGGGGGCGTACAGGAAAAGCATCGACTTGCCAGCACGCTTAAGCATCTCAATCGTTTCAATATGAATTTTACGAGGAGCAAGTAAATTTAAAAACACATATAGCTTATACTGGTTGTGAGGCATTTCCGGATGGTTAATATCCTCCATGTGATAATTGTCCCATGGAGCTCCCTGTCTATACAAGGGTTCGGCTTGCAGCCAGACATTTTTATTTGTGATGCTCTGTTTGACATCAAGGTAATAGTTCGAATTCTGATCGACAAAAACCGCTATTTCACTGACTGAGGTGCAGTCCTTTTCGCGTACGTCATTCGACACCTGCTGTATTTTCTTTATTTCCAACATCATTTGGACATCGTTATGCCATTTCGGATACATTCCGAACCACCAGTATCCCATCCCCTTCGAGATTGTCAACGCCGTTTCGCGTTTGAAATATTCTTTGGACTCATCTAAGTTCTCAAGCCTCACATGACGCGAAAAACCATTCAACAATTTTTCGGCCACTTCCATGTCCTTTGCCAAATGAGTTATATTATCCAGGGAATGAATATAAAGTTTGCGATGGAGTTTTATGCTGTCTACGGGAAAGCGGATTCCGCTTGTACTGTCAAGGCCCCTGAAGGTATATGATGCAGGAGCGATAAAAATATCAATATCACCAGAGTCCAACGTTTCCCAGAGCCCCGTGCAGGCACCTGGAAGAACATCGTTTTTAAAATCCATTAAGTATCCCTGGGCTATGCCAACCAATCTGCTTCCGTCAGTATGTTTTTTAAATTCCCCGCCGAAATACTTGATTGTATCGGCTGTCAGGCAGTGCAGAAAGCTCCAGTAATTAACCCCCTGACGATCTTTCTGAGGGTGTCGCAGCATTCCCCATGAAGTCCTGTCGATTATCTCAGCGGACGGTAATCTTACAGATTCGTTGCCCATCCACTTTTCAAAGGCAGCCTGCTTATACTTGCCATGCCTGGCATAGTCTTCGTAATGGCTGTACCATTCATTGGTTCCTCCGGCGCAAAGCATGATTCCGTAAATTTTTTCAGGATAATGTTTGTCAAGATAATCTATCGTGTCACAAATAAAGCGCGCCGCTGATTTTCTCCATTTTTCACAACCTGCCGTCAGAGAAAAATGATCAAAAGAATTTTCTATGTCTGAATTCAACCCAAGGAACCAGTCCCTCGTATCAAGCTGCAACATCAACATGAAATACGCTTCAGGCGCGCTTTCAGTAAACAAATCAAGCTGTCGACGCAGGTTTTCCCAATTGTATTTACCTTCGCCTATCCAAACTTCTCCAAATGGGGAATAAGGAGTTCCCAAACGATTTTTTATGCCGGTGGGAAAAACATTCATCAAGCGGATTCCAGCTTCGGCAAATTGCCTTATGGTCTCAGCTTCCGGTTTGAATGACCGAAAACATTGCGGATTAAAGATTTCACCGTTAATTTCAATCTTGACATTTCCATCTTGATTAACTAGAATTGCTTTCATGAATTCTCCGACAGCTTTTGACTTATTTTGTTTTTGCGCATTATTTCCGGCACATCAAGATGGATATTGGCCGTTCCAGGCAAACTTATCCATCATCGGGTATTTCCCTTTAGTTTTTTTATCGTATATTGAACCGGCGATTGAGATTCATTCTTTGATGGGGATAATTTCACTTCCTCGATTGACGTGAAAAGTTCAATCGCGGCATTCCGGTAATCAAGGCCGCATTGGTCTGCGATAATCCTAATCCCCCTGTCGAGAAGTTTTTTATTGGAAACATCCAGATAAGTCATCCAGTTCCCTGTCACCCTGCCCATTCTTACCATGGTGCCAGTCGAAATTATATTTAGCAACAATTTTACTGCCAAATGCTGCATAAGATTAAGAGGGGATACGGGAGCCTGCCAGCGGATAATAAAACCATCCGCTACACGATCATTCCCAATAAGCAGCATTGTTTTTCTATTATAACCGCAAGTTGCTTTTGTAAATTCAGCTACGGGTAAAGTATCAGAAAAACCAACAAGAACAGCAACTGATTCTTCATTTTCCTCACGCCGTTGCGCTTTTTCAAAACCTATTTCAAACTTGGTCAATTCACTGCCTGAGATCATGGGTAGGCCATTGCCGATAAGGGACCCGGCATTCAAGCTGATATAGTCATCGTGCGTCCATTCCAGACAACGCATCTTGCGGGCAAGGCAGTGCAGCCAGGCATCATGTGTCCCAAAACATGGATTTTTTACAAAGGCACATGATTGGGAAAGACCTGTTTCCGTAATTTTTCGAAAAGGCGGCAGTGAAAATGTGGGAGAACGTTCAGTTGTATCAGTTAGGACATCAAGCAGGAATTCATCCGCAAAATATGTAACAAAACCCTTATTTGTATATATTTCTTCCTCGAATTCGATATAATCAGCAATAGTCCTGAGGTTTTGTTCATTACCCAGTGTCGTCAATAGTTCCGCGAATTCTTCGGCATAGGCAATGGGTTGTTCTATTTCTTTTCCACAATATCTTGCCAATGCTGTTTCCAATGCCACACCGGCAATCAGCATCTCCAGTGTGGTAGACTGCATTCTTGTTGAACCGGATATTGCCATTGCGCCGCAAGGCATGTCAATTACTGTAACGTTCTGGTGACTGAATGCCTGGCGGCAACGCTCTAGATTTTTTTCTGGAATTTCTCTCGCTACGCAAATAATTAGAAAAACCTGAGCCTCACGCTCAGCGGCTTCCATTACTGTCCCAAGAATAGAACTGGTTTCACCCGTCCCGGTGATAGCGACCAGCACATCGTCAGTTGTCACATTTAGATCACGCACCTGCTTCCTGCCGAATTGCTGATAATCTTCGAAGAATTCGACGGAACGGATTAAAGCGTAGTCGCCACCGGTCATTATACTGAAAACTTTATCAGCCGGACTGGATTGAGAGTTTGACTGTTCAGGATTCTGCAAGAAGAATTTACGATATATAGATTCGAGCAGGATGCTTAAACGGCCCGTAGCCCCACATCCGGAAAATACGATTTTATGTCCCGTTTTCATTGCCTGATACATGGCATTGGCCAGAAGGGCAAAACGGTCGCCTGTCAATTCCTGTCTTGCTAACTTTACAAGATCTTGATCAACCTCCAGCAGCCTCTGGACACCTTTTGCTGTTGATTCGGCAAATTCACGATCCAAAAAGGCGGTTTTGGGATTACTTTTCTCAATAGGTAGGAATCCCAAGTGATATTGCTTCTCATTTTTTATAAAATCATCAGCTTTTCTTATACTTTCTTTTTGCATTGTACTCTCTTTCGTTATTGGTCTTCTTAACTCATGTTGACATGAAAAACATACTCAAGGGTTTCATCACATTTCAGAGTCTCTTCATTTGACAGCAACTCTACAGTGAAGATGTCCACTTGGCATTGGATAGTACCCCGTCCATGGCGTCATGTCAGCAATCTTCACTCTGCTTGTTCCCGCATAGTCAGTTTATTTTTATGATTAATGTCTTGCATGCGCCTCTGGTACCTGAATATCAGACATTATGAAGTCGATTTTTTGCCTAGAACAAATAGGGAAAATCCCGGATTTATCGAATTTCGTGCTGTCTATCAGAAGATAATTAGTATCGGCAATGCCAAGAACTTCCTTCAGAAATTCCGCATGGTTTTCATGAAACGTCGAAATACCGTTTTTCGTGATTCCGACCGCCGAAAAGAATGCTTTATCTATTTTTAGCTTGTGGAGATTTTCTCTTGCCGATTGCCCCAGAAATGAATTCAACTGGCAATTAAAATTGCCGCCCGTCGAAATAAGGATGAAGTGCGGCGGGAATAAGTAAAACTCCTGGATTATAAGTACGGAATTTGTGATTATCGTCAGATTTGAAAAATTCGTTTTCTGAAGTTTCTGTGCAAGATGAAATGCTGTCGTTGAGGAATCCAGAAATATGATGTCGCCATCGGATATTTCCGCTGCCGCCTTGTTCGCTATTACACTTTTCTTATCGGTGTTTTTATCAATACGATCTGAAAAATGAGAGTTGCTGCCCTCCTTTTTCGTTTCTACTTTTTCAGGCGGAAGCGCAATTCCCCCATGCACTTTCTGAATGAGTTTTTTTCTGGCAAGTTCCGAAACATCGCGATGAATAGTTGCGGGCGAAACATCAAAATGCTCCATGAGATTATTCATGGAGCAATATTTCTTTTCCTTAAGGAAGTCAACTATTTCAAATGAGCGCAATGTTTTCAAAGTTCCACCAGGTTTGTTTACTATAAGTATAAGAAGATTGAGTGATTTGTCAATATGCCTTTCTCTTTTAATTCCATATTTTCTTGTTATATTATCAAATATTCTCATTAAATTTCACTTTAGCCTTGACAATATCCTAAATTTCACTTATGATATACGCCATAAACGCGAGGTTTAGCAAATGATAAGCGGAATCGGATATTGCAGCATAGACTACCTTTCCATAGTACCGCATATACCTATAGACGACAAGGTTGAAATAATTCAGACGCTTGTCCAAGGCGGCGGTCCTGCAGCTACCGCAATTGCCGCTGCTGCGCGACTCGGAGCAAAAACCGCATTTGCAGGGGCTGTCGGAGATGACGAACGAGGCAGGCAAATAATTGATGGGCTTGCTTCGGAAGGGGTAGACACAACGGCGCTAAAGGTTAGAAAAAATGCGGATTCCCCGGCGGCCTTTTGCTGGATAGAGAAGGAAACCGGCAAGCGGAGCATCGCGTGGACAAAAGGCAACGCGGCCCCGCTTTCTCCTGATGAGCTTGAAGTCAACTTGATAAAAAACAGTCAGGTATTGCATCTCGACGGGCATCAGACAAATGCCGCAATAGCTGCCGCAAAAATCGCAAGAGCGCATGGCATCGCCGTTTCGATTGATGCCGGTACAATTGTTCCCGGAATAGATGAGTTGCTTGAACTTTCGGACATTGTCATAGCGTCAGATAAATTCGCAAACCGTTATACCGGAGAATCATGCCTTGGAAAATCGGTTGAAAAACTCCACTTCGAAAATTGCAAATTTTCTGCAGTCACAATTGGATGCGAAGGCTCCATTGGCTTTGATGGAAAAAATCTGATGAAGTGTCCGTCCTTTAGAGTAAATGCTGTCGATACGACAGGTGCAGGCGATGTTTTCCACGGAGCCTTCGTTTATAAATATGCCGAAGGCGGGACATGGTTTGAATGCATGAGATTCGCATCCGCAGTCTCTGCTTTAAAATGTACCAAATTCGGGGGCCGAACAGGAATCCCCGATTTAAAAACAGTTGAAAAATTTATATCTGAAATGGGATTCAAATAAAATGAAAAAAATTAAAGCCGGATATCTTTCGCTTGTCAAAGGAAGCTGGATTACGGATATTCTTGAGAAAAGAAGGAAAGCGTCACTAAGGGCATTGGCTACACTGGCGAATGTTGAGATTATAGATTGCGGACAACTCATTCAGAATGAAAGCGAAGCCGGGAAAATATGCCAGAAATTCGAAGATGAAAAAGTTGACGTAATAATCGCGCACTATATAACATTTTCGCTTGGGGGAATCGTTCCGGGCATGGCGGAAAAACTAAGGAAGCCTGTAATATTCTGGTCTGAGCCGGAACCGCCTATGAAAGGCGGCAGAATAGAATCAAACAGTTTCTGTGCCACCAACATGAATGCCCACGCGCTCTGGAAAATGAATCTGAAATATGATTTTATCTATGGTAATGCAAAATCGGTTGTTCCCGAAATCCAGAAACGGGTAAATGTGATTGCTTGCATTAAGTACATCCGTAATGCAAGAATAGGTTCTGCCGGCGGACGCGTACCCGGTTTCTATACATCAAATTTCAGTGAACTTGAGATGCGTGAGAAATTTGGAACCGAAGTCGAAAGTATCACACTGCTCGAGCTTGTAAAACATACTGAAAACCTTAAGGATGAGAGTATTGCGAAAGCGTTAAAGATTCTAATGAATGGATGCGCCTGCGGTTCCGCAACGAAAGAGGAATTGAAAAAAGGAGCTGGATTGCTTGCTTCATTTATGGAACTGGCTGAAAAATATCGCCTTGATGCCTGGACTGTAAGATGCTGGCCCGAATTCAGTGATCTTTATGGAATCGGAGTCTGCCATCTCCTGGGCTGCCTCACCGGGCTTGGTCTTCCAGCTGCCTGCGAAGGCGATACATACGGCGCATTGGCAATGCTCATCTCTGAAGCTCTAACAGGCCAACCTGCCTTTTTCTGCGATCTTATTTCGTTCGAACCCGACGGAGATACAGGGCTTTTCTGGCATTGCGGTGCGGCCCCTGCGTCTCTTTGCCGCAAAGGATGCAAGCCAACTATAAACAAGCATTCCATAATCGATGGCGGAAACAAAAAAGGATTGGCATGCGAATTTCCACTGGAAGCCGGACCTGTAACAATTCTGCGCATCAGCGAATGCCGCGACAGCAAAAACTTCAGACTGATGACTATTTCAGGAGAAGGTCTTGAAACGGAACAGATTCTGAAAGGCAATCCATTAAAAGTAAAATTCAGGCGCAACGCATCTGAAATAACAAATACTCTCATAGAAAACGGATTCGAGCATCATTATGTAATGGCACGCGATGATATTGCAAAAGACCTTAAGTTTTTCGCTAAGTTGTTGGACCTTGAACTTACTCAACTTTAATAAGGAATTATCTGATGAATTATCTGAAGCAATATAATACTAAAAACGGTTTTACGAAAATATCTTCAATTAGCGACGGGGATATGAAATTGACTGAATTTGGAATCATCAATCTTAAAAAAGGTGAAATTTTTTCCGCAGCTACAGATGAAAAAGAATCTGCATTTATAATACTGGGCGGAAAATGCTCTTTTTCAGGAAAAGGCTTTGAATTCAAGAATATAGGAGAACGAAAGGATGTCTTCTCAGGCAAGCCCTACACCGTTTATATTCCATGTAAAAAAAGCTATATAATTACAGCGGATACCGATGTCGAGATCGCATGGACATCGACTCCTTCTGATTTAAAAACAAATGCATATGTCATTGCCCCCGAGAAAGTAAAGGAAGTTCATATAGGCAAAGAAAATTATCAGCGCGATGCTTATCTTATTCTGACTGATGAATTCCCTGCCGCACATCTTTATATCGGCGAGGCGTATGTCCCTTCCGGCAACCACGCTAGCTACCCGCCCCACCGGCACGACTACGACAATCTTCCTGTGGAAGTTGACATGGAGGAAATATACTTCTTCCGCTTCAATCCGGAAAAGGGTTATGGAATTCAGAGAATTTACACCGATGGTTGCTCCATCGACTTCACATGTACGGTAAAAAACAACGACACTACGTTAATCCCGCGCGGTTATCACCCTGTCATCAATGCCCCCGGCTATACTATGTATTACCTCTGGATAATGGCGGGACAGAATAACCGAAAATTCCTTTCCGTTATCGACCCTGAACATAAATGGATTAGTGGAAAATGAACAAAGAACTATTGCTCGGCATTGACTTCGGAACAGGCGGCTGCAAGGTCACATTGATTGACTTTTCCGGCAACGTGATTGAAAGCGCTTCCGGCGAATATCCGACCAGTCATCCAAAGCCTGCATGGGCGGAACAGAACTCCGCCGACTGGTACAGAGTCATGTGCGAAGTACTTGGTAAGCTGAAAAACATTTCAAACATAAAGGCTGTTGCATTAGATAGTTATACCCACGGAGCCGTCCTGCTTGACAAAGAGCTTGAAGTCATCAGGCCTACAATTATCTGGACTGACCAGCGTAGCGTAAGAGAATGCGATATTTTAAAAAGAGATTACTTCGATCTTATTTTCAACACAGCATATCAGGCACCGACTCCTACTTGGACACTGCCGCAGATGCTATGGCTTAAAAACAACGAGCCGCAAACAATAAAAAAGACAGCCCATATTCTCTTTGTAAAAGACTATATCCGATTTTTACTGACCGGAGAAATGGCGTGCGACTCAATTGAATCACAGGGAACGCTTTTCTGGGATATGAAAAATTCATGCTGGTCGGAGGAGCTTTGTTCTCTGGCTGCTATCCCGATCAAGACATTGCCGCTAATTGGCAAGCCTACCGACATCGCCGGGAAGATAACCGCAAAATCTTCTTCGGAAACTGGACTCCCTTTCGGAATTCCCGTCATAATGGGGAGCAGTGATTCCGCAGTCGAAGACTATGCGGCGGGCGCCATAGAGCCGGGGCAGTGCATCCTTAAGCTGGCAACGGCTGGCAATGTAAACGTCATGACATCGGAAGCGCACCCGAATCTGGAGACTTTGACATATTCGCATGTCATTCCGGGCTTGTGGTATACCGTTACTGCGACAAATTCCGCAGCGGTCTGCCAGCGCTGGTATCGCGATAAATTCTGTTCAGAAGGAACAAGTTACGAGGAATTAAATACTATAGCGGCACAGTCTCCGCCCGGAAGCAACGGGTTGTTTTTTCATCCCTATCTGCAGGGAGAGCGCTCTCCATACTGGGATCCGGATTTGCGTGGAAGTTTCACCGGAATAAGCATGGCGAATTCGAAGGGCGATTTTTCCAGAGCGCTGCTCGAAGGTGTCGCATACTCTCTGAAAGATTGTTTCAGGACAATTGAAAAGATGAAGCTGGATGTAAGTGAATTCATACTAATAGGGGGCGGTGCGAAAAGTCCTTTGTGGAGTTCCATTGTTGCCGACGTTTTCAATGTGCCTCTTAAGCTTCCATCATCATGCGACGCGTCATTCGGAAGCGCTCTTCTGGCGGGTGTAGGCATCGGAGTATTCGAAGACGAAAGAGCTGCTGTAAAGCAATGTCTCAAATTCGACAAGGAAATAGACCCGGTTTCTGAAAGGGCTTATTTTTATGCGAAACAATTTAAGCTATATAGAGATATACACGATTCACTTAAAAAGTGTTACAAAAGTTCAACATAAGGATTATCATGACAAAAATAGCATTAATAGGTGCAGGCGGTGTAATTTTTGCACAAAATTTCATAAAGGATATTTTATCAAGCGATAGATTGAAAGACAGTGAGATTATACTGATGGACATTGATTCGAGTCGCTTGAAAAATGCCGAGACATTTGCACGTAAAATTGGAGAAAAACTTGGTATAAATCCTAATCTTTCAGCAACAACCGATCTTCGTAAAGCCGTAAAGCTTGCTGATTACGTTATCACTCTTTTCCGGGTAGGAACGCTCGAGCATCAGAGAATCGAACAGGATATTCCACGCAGATATGGCGTTGATCAAGTTGTAGCCGATACTCTCGGACCAGGCGGAGTTTTTCGAGGGCTTCGAACTCTTAACGCGCTTTTTAAAGTACTTGATTTAATGGAAGAAGAATGCCCTGGTGCATACCTCTTGAATTATGTTAATCCTATGTCATTGAATACCATAGCACTTTCCCGCCGGGCAAAGACTGTCAAAGTAATTGGATTATGCCACAGCGTCCAGCACACAGCAGTACAGCTTTCTGAATATATAGAAGCCGCAAAAGAAGAAATACGTTTTCTTGCCGCAGGAATAAATCATCAGGCGTTCTTTCTCAAATTCGAAGTTGACGGCAAAGACGCTTACCCATTGCTGCATAAAGCCATGGGCAAAAATGATATTTACAATAAAGACAAAGTGCGCTTTGAGATTTTTCGCCATTTCGGATATTTTCCTACAGAATCAAGTGGGCACGGCAGTGAATACATTCCCTATATTCGGAAACGCAAAGATCTGATTGAGAAGTTCTGTAGTCTCCCGGCGGATGCTGAAAGAGACTACGACATGAGTGTCGGGACTTCTGGCGCATCGCTGAAAGTCTGTGCGGAACTTCAGAGGGAAAATGAGAAAAAGATACTGGCATTGTTGAACGGGGAAGAGGAGTTTGACATCAAGCCCAGCGATGAATACGCTGTCCAGATCATTAAGGCTATTGAAACCAATACTCCCATTTCTGCCAACCTTAATGTAATGAATCATGGATTGATTCCGACTCTGCCCCCTGAATGTTCGGTTGAAGTACCGTCCCTAGTGAATGGAGGAGGTATTACACCCGGACGAATTGAAAATTATCCGGAACAATTGGCAGGACTTAACCGCGGAATGATTAATGTCCAGATGATGGCTGCAACGGGAGCGCTGGAATGTAATCGTCGAAAAATATTTCAGGCAATTGCGCTTGATCCACTTACCGCGGCGGTCTGTTCTCTGGATGAAATTCAGTCTATGACTGATGAATTGTTTAGTACATTAAAAAGCGAAATATCCGAGAATTTCTATAAATAATGGAGGGCAAAATGCCTACTGTACAAAAGAGCTACATGTATGAAATGATCCGAAGCGAACTCGCCTGGGTTGTTGGCGAAGAACACATCCAAACTACGGATTCCGACAAGCTTGGACACTCAATCGACTACTACTGGGTTCCAGAACTCTGGCACGACAGAGGTGAAAAACTTACGCCGCCTGATTTTATTGTCCATCCGGCAACGGCAAAAGAAGTGTCCGAAATCCTGAAGATAGCGAACACTCACAACATTCCGGTGATTCCGTGGGGCGGTGGTTCGGGTTCTCAGGGCGGCGCGCTGCCGATATACGGTGGAATCATGCTCGACATGAAGCGGATGAATAAAGTTTTAAGTATTGATCCTGTTTCGATGACCACGACTGTTGAAGTTGGCATAAATACTCAGCATCTGGAATGGGAAATTGAAAAGGCAGGTTACAGCACAATGCACTTACCTGCGTCAATCGCATGCGCAACGCTCGGCGGATTTATTGCCCACAGAGGAACCGGAGTTTTAAGTACCAAATATGGCAAAATGGAAGATATGATAATGTCGCTCGAAGTCGTTACTCCGACTGGTGAAATTATCAATACGCTTCCTGTTCCCCGCCATGCGTCTGGACCCGATCTTACCCAGATGTTTCTCGGCAGTGAGGGGACGCTCGGAGTCGTAACTAAGGCGACAATGAAGATTCATCCTATACCGGAATCCCGCAAATTCCATGCATTCCTTTTCAAGACAATGCATGATGCCATGGTTGCCGGATCAAGAATAATGACAAGTCGCCTTCGTCCATGCGTAATAAGGCTTTACGACGAACCGGAAACAGCAAAGCTTATCAAGAAAGTTCTAGGAATAGACAAACAGGGCGCGTACCTTGTCTTCGGTTTCGATGGTTACGAAAAAATGGTCGATCTCGAAATGGAACAGGCCTGCGAAATATGCAAAACATTGGAACATGAAGACCTTGGAACCGAAATGGGGCAGTCCTGGTGGGATAACCGTTATAAATTCTTCTATCCGCCCTACATGTTCCACATGCCTCAGGCTTTTGGAACGCTCGATACTGTGGCGACGTTTTCCAATATTGAAAAAGTTTACTGGGCGATGAAAAATACCATAAAGGAAAATTTTCCGCAGGCAACATTTATCGGCCATTTCTCGCACTGGTACGAATGGGGCTGCATGCTCTATGCCCGCTTCATTATCGATGAACCGCCGAAAGATCCGCATGAAGCCATTGCTCTTTATAATAAAATATGGGATATGGCAATTCGCGCGGCGATTAAAGAAGGCGGCGTTATCAACGAACATCATGGCGTCGGCCTGAAGCTCGGACGAATCATGAAAGATCTTTATGGTCCGGCATATAAAGTCCTGCAGGACATCAAGAAAGTAATGGACCCCAATAATATAATGAATCCAGGGAAAATGGGCTTTCAAGGGAAAGGAGCTTGAGAAATGAACATAAAAAAATGTATAGACGCAATCAATGCCTGCCGCTTCTGTTTCATGTGTCGTCATCTTGATCCGGTCGGCAACGTGACTTTCAATGAATCCGATACGCCGAGAGGCCGTGCCTTGATTATCGACAAAATACGAATGGACAGAGAAAACCTGAATAATCAGGATTTCATAAATACCATGTACAAAAGTGCGTTGAGCGCGGCAAACCGTTATCATTGTGTAAGTCATTATGATGAAGCTGGTCTTGTCCTTGCGGTGAGAAAGGATATCGTAGAAGCGGGACTCGCTCCGGAGGCTGTAAAAAAATTGGCGAAGGAACTCGAACATGTCGATTTTAAAGTCGAAGGAAAAGGTTCAAATCTTTATTTCGGCGAAATGCCGGAACTTTATCCTGATTCCAAACTCATATCAGGTGGAGATCCCGGTAAAGCGCTTGAAGTTCTAGGATTTACAAATGAATCAAAAAACGTTTTCGAAAAATTCAAGAAGGCCGTCATTAATTCAAAATGCGAAACACTTATTGTTGCCGAACCATCGTCATATGATTTTCTGAAGAACAAATTTGACAATATAAAAGTTATACATTCTTCGGAATACCTGCTCTCCGCCGGAGTAAATTCACAGACGCAGTCAAAGGCTTATTATCTTGACAGTGATTATCTTAAAAATTACAATGATAACCTTAAGGCTCCGCGTGAACTCCTTGAATCAGCAGGATATAAATTGGCAATGTTTGGAACGAATCAGGAAGAATCGTACAGTGTAGGAGAAGGTGCAGTTGTTTATGATAAGCTGTATCCGGAATTGGCAAAAAAACTTGCTGAAAGAGTCTGGGAACAGGCCGACAATCCGGAAACGGATTTGATAATAACGGCTTCTTCTTATACGAAATCGATATTGAAAAAATACAATCCGGCATTCAATGTAATTACAGTCGAAGAAGCCGTACTGAAAGCAAAAGGAAACTGAAAATCATGCCATTGGTAACTTTCAACGAAATACTGCCGCAGGCGCGAAAAGAAAAGCGGGCAGTTGCGGCATTTAATGTGGCTAACCTTGAAACGCTTCTTGCGGTATTCAAAGCTGCGGAAGAGGAAAAATCCCCCGTTATCATTCAGGTCTATCAACGACTTTTTAATGATGAAAGAGCCGCCCTTATCGGTGCTATGACCAGGAAGCTTGTGGAGAAGTCGGACATCCCTGTCGTATTGCATCTCGATCACGGCTCATCGGCCAATCTGGTAAAAAAAGCTATTGCCGCCGGCTATACATCCGTGATGATTGATGGTTCGCAATTGTCTTTCGCGGACAATATAGCGATGACATCCGAGGCCGTGAAAATTGCACATGGGTCAAATGTTTCTATCGAAGCAGAAATCGGACATGTTCCGTTCGGCGGCGGCGAAATAGAGCTGTCGACTGCTTCGGAAGCGCTTGAATTTGTGGCTAAAACCGGAGTCGATGCACTTGCAATATCGATAGGAACGGCACACGGTTTCTACAAAAAGGAACCGGTACTTGATATCGAAAGGGCATCTAAAATTGGAAAAGCTGTAAATATTCCAATTGTTCTTCATGGCGGAACCGGAGTTCCGGACGAGCAACTTAAAAAAGCTATTGAATGCGGAGTGGCGAAGATAAATATAGCGACCGAACTTCAGAATATGTTTTTGCGCGGAGTCGCGTCAGAACTTGAAAAAAATGGTGAAAAATTTATTCCACTGGATTTATACTTTAAGCCAGTAGAAGAAAAAATCACCCAATATGCCAGAGCTAAAATAAGGGCATTTAATACAAAATGAAATGGACTGCGGTAAATAATTATGAAGAAATGAGTCAATTAACGGCAAAAAGGATTTTAGATGTTATCGCCGAAAAACTCAGTCGTGGCAGATTTGTCAATATCGGAATGGCTACTGGCTATACGATGATACGATTGTATGAGATATTGGCGGGGATGCTGAATGACGCCAAGCTTGATCTGGCTGGATTTAGCACATTCAATCTCGATGAATATGTCGATGGAGATGGCAAAAACGTCCTTCCCGGAAATCCGATCAGCTATCGCAAATACATGAAGGGAAAACTGTTTGATTTTATCGATCCGAGTCTTGGATTCAAGTCAGAGAACATGTTTTTCCCGGATGCGGAAAATCCGGAAGAATATGATAATAAGATCATAGATTTTGGCGGGCTTGATTTTCAACTTCTCGGAATTGGCTTTAACGGGCATATCGCGTTCAATGAACCGATCTGCGAAAAAGAAATCTCAAACGATGATTTTGCAAAGCTTCCATCTCATATTGTCGAATTGGACAGTCTGACTATTCAGACAAACGCCAGACTGACGGCGGACATGAATGCCGTCCCTCGCAAGGCCGTTACAATGGGAATGGAAAGCATTCTCAATGCGAAGGAGATAATGCTGCTGGCATGTTTTAGCGAACAGACAGCACCGCTCAATGTAATTAAGTCAGGAATAATAAGTTCTGAACTTCCGGCGTCATTTCTGTTGCAACATCATAATTCAGAAATAGTATATACTCTTGACAAGATCAGCCTGCAATGAAAACACTAATTACCAATGCACATGTCATTTCGCCTGAGGTGGATATAGAGAATGCATCCGTTCTGATTGATGGCAAGAGTTCTTTCGGAATATATCTTGCGGAAGAACCTCTTCCCGCGGCAGATAAGATTGTCGATGCGGAAGGAAAAATGCTTCTGCCCGGATTTGTCGATATTCATTTTCACGGCCGTTCCGGGCACGATTTCTGTGACGGGAAAATTGAGTCTCTTAAAACTATTGCTTTCGAAAAACTAAAAGACGGAGTTACATCTTTTCTGGGAACAACGTTGACCGTGGAGGAAGCTATGCTTTCCACCGCAATTACTTCAGCATCAGAATATATGCAGAGTGATTACAGCGGAGCAAAAATACTTGGCATCCATCTGGAGGGGCCTTTTTTCAATCCGAAATGTGTAGGGGCTCAGAATCCTGATTTTCTGCGTCTGCCGGATATAGAAATGGTAAAAAGGCTTAACTCGATTTTTCCTGTAAAAAAAGTGTCCTATTCCATCGAGCTGGACGGTGCTATCCAATTTACTAAGCAGCTTGTTGATATGGGAATCATGCCGGCATGTGCGCACAGTGCGGCAAAATATTCCGATTTTAAAAAAGTATGGGCGTTAGGACTTAAACACATGTCCCACTTTTGCAACGTTATGACGCCGCTGCATCATCTTGAAATAGGACTTGTCGGCGGAGGCTTGCTGCACAAAGACGTATATATTGAAATGATTTGCGATAAGATACATCTCTGTCCAGAAATGATTCAGTTGCTTTTTGAAATCAAAGGCCCTGAGAAAATAATGCTTATTACAGATGCCATGCGCGGAGCCGGAATGGCGGATGGGACATATGATCTCGGCGGCATGAAGGCGACTGTCAAGGACGGTTGCGCAAGACTTGATTCGGGAGCTGTTGCCGGAAGCACAGTTCTTTATTCCCAGGGTCTTCGAAATGTCCATGAAATAACCGGACTGCCACTTAAAGAACTTGTCAAGACCACTTCATGGAATCAGGCCCGTTCGCTCAATCTTGGCAAACTAGGCAAAATAGAATCCAGTTATATTGCAGATCTGGTCATATGCGAAAATGATTTCAGTCCGTTAATGGTTTTCGTCGACGGCCGTCAAATTCTTATTTAATGATTCCGATTCTGGCAGTTATCCAAGTTGCTTACATAGAGTAAATTGCATCACGTCTAAGGAGCGAAACCCGAATGCTTTTCTGGCTGTCAGATTTATTCAATGTTTTCAGGAAAGCATTTTTTTTAAAACCTATAGGTGGACATCGAGTTGTGAGTGAATCCGTCAGTCCGTCAAATGTCCGTCATTTTACGATTTTAAAAAAAGTGGACTGGGGTTTGTATTTGCAAAATGCCTGAGCAGCCGCAACTCTCGAAACTATACTCTGTTTACTTCCCGCCAAACTCAAAATCTGCTCCTGGGAGTCATAAAAAAGACCGGAGTCAGGGCATGTTTTTAGAAACATGAAATATATGTTAGATGTTTTCTTCGAAATATTCAGCTCTCATTTTTCCGTTTTTATCTTGTAAAAATGCAGGATAATGGCATTTTAGTCATTGGTTTTTTGTATCTGACCACTGACATTATAACGGGTGATATTGAATGTTTGAACAAACTTTTAAAAATATAGACGATATTCTTCACAAAGATGCCGGCTGCAGCAGTGAACTGGATTATGTGGAGCAGACGTCCTGGGTGCTTTTTCTGAAATATCTTGACGATTTCGAGAAAGACAAATCCGTTGCCGCCGATCTTGCCGGAAGGCCATATACGCCTATTGTAAGTCCGGAATATCGTTGGGATGTGTGGGCCATGCCTAAATCCAATGACGGCAGACTTGATCATCATAAAGCGCTAGGAGGAGACGATCTTAAGGATTTTGTGGATCACAAGCTCTTTCCTTACCTGAAAAATTTTAAAAAAGATGCTGAAAGCGCTTCCACAATCGAATATAAAATAGGCGAGATATTCAGCGAATTGAAAAACAAAATCCAGAGCGGGTATAACCTCAGGGAAGTAATCAATCTCATTGATGAACTTCGCTTCAGATCACGTGCCGAAAAGCATGAGATGAGCCATCTCTATGAAAGCAAAATCAAGAATATGGGAAACGCCGGACGCAATGGAGGCGAATATTATACGCCGCGTCCGCTCATCAAAACCATTGTTAAAGTTGTCGCACCGAAAATCGGACATAAGGTTTATGACGGCGCGGTAGGATCCGCAGGCTTTTTATGCGAAGCTTTTGAGTATCTTAAAAACAGTAAGTCATTGACGACAAAAGACGCCGAGACTTTGCAGAAAAACACTTTCTTCGGGAAAGAAAAAAAGGCTTTGGCCTACATTATCGGAATCATGAACATGATACTGCACGGGGTCGAGGCTCCGAATATCGTACATACGAATACCCTCGCCGAGAATCTTTCCGACATTCAGGAAAAAGACCGCTATGACATAATCATTGCCAACCCTCCATTCGGGGGAAAGGAACGCGCCGAAGTCCAGCAGAATTTTCCGATCAAGACAGGGGAAACGGCATTCCTCTTCCTTCAGCACTTCATCAAGATTCTAAAAGCAGGCGGACGGGCGGGGGTCGTTATCAAGAATACCTTTTTATCCAATACAGACAATGCCTCGGTGAGCCTGCGGAAGTTGCTGCTCGAAAGCTGTTCTCTTCACACCGTGCTTGACTTGCCGGGGGGGACATTTACCGGGGCCGGAGTTAAAACGGTAGTGCTCTTTTTTGAAAAGGGCGAATCGACCCGGAAAGTCTGGTTCTATCAGCTTAATCTTGACCGGAATCTCGGAAAGACCAATCCCCTGAATGAAGATGACCTTGTTGAGTTTGTGGAATTGCAGAAGACAAAAGCCGACAGTGAAAACTCATGGATGGTCAACATTGCCGACGTAGATACGGCTACCTACGACCTGTCTGTAAAAAATCCGCATAAAAAGGATGAGTCGCGAGTAAGAAGTCCGGCGGAGATATTAAACGAGATGTCCTCGTTGGATAAAGAGAGCGCGAAAATACTGGAAAGCATCCGGGCACTGATATGACTCCAAAATGCAAAAACGAAAACCCCAAGCTCCCTCCCGAATGGGAAATAAAAAAACTGGGGGAAGTCTGTGAAGTATTGGATAAATTCAGAAAGCCAATTACCAAAAAAGATAGAGTAGCAGGTAAAATCCCTTATTATGGTGCTACTGGATTACTTGACTATGTTTCGGCATGTATATTTGATGAGCAACTTGTTTTACTTGGAGAAGATGGCGCAAAATGGGGCACATGTGAGAGTTCCGCATATATTATTGAGGGGAAATCGTGGGTTAATAATCATGCCCATGTTTTACGGCCTAATAGGAACTTAATTAACGATAAGTGGTTGGTTCATAATCTGAATTATCAAGACTTAAGGCCATATATTTCTGGAATGACTGTTCCTAAATTAAATCAAGCAAATATGTTATTAATTCCGATTCCCTTGCCGCCGCTTCCCGAACAGAAACGCATTGTCGCCATTCTTGACGAGGTTTTTGCCGCCATTGGCAAAGCTAAAGAAAACGCCGAAAAGAACCTCGCCAATGCCCGCGAACTCTTTGAAAGCTATCTGCATAATGTCTTTGCAAATCCAGGAAAGGACTGGAAGAAAAAGAGACTGTGGGAAGTACTTGATATGCCGCCTCAAAATGGCTGGTCTCCACCTGCGGCAAATCACTCCGATACGGGAACGCCAGTTCTGACGTTATCGTCTGTTACTGGATTTTGCTTCAGACCGGACAAGGTCAAATTTACATCAGCTGTTACTGATTCCAGCAAAAAATATTGGGTTCATAATGGCGACCTTCTTATCACCCGCAGCAATACACCAGAACTGGTTGGACATGTAGCTATTGCCTCAGAAATTAACAGGCCTACAATCTACCCTGACCTAATCATGCGAATGACACCAACGTTTGACCTAGCAACAACCGACTTTCTATATTTTCAAATGCGAGCTCCGGCCCTGAGGGCGGAAATTAAGGGAAAAGCGCATGGGGCTAATCCGACTATGAAAAAGATTAGCAATAGCGATGTAAAAACGCTTCCAATCGTGATCCCACCACTTGCCAAGCAGTGTACAATTGTCGAAGTGCTCAAAGATTTGACAGCCAAAACTCAAAATCTTGAATCTGTTTATCAACAAAAGGTAGCCTCGCTTGACGAACTGAAAAAATCTATATTGGACAAAGCATTCAGGGGAGAACTTTAAATATGAGCAATATCAAGTTATTTGAACAAAAACAGGTTCGCCGGGTGTGGCATGAAGAAGCCTGGTGGTTTGTTATTACAGACGTTATAGCAGCGCTGACGGACTCAGTCAACCCTTCCGGTTATCTTAAAGATATGCGTCGTCGTGATTCTGAACTGGGCATGCTTTTCAAAGGAGGGGGGCAAATTGCCACCCCCCTTGCGCTGAAGATAGAAACCGCCGGCGGCCCTCAAAAACTTTTGTGCTGGAATACGGAAGGGCTTCTGCGCCTGATCCAGTCCATACCGTCCCCGAAGGCCGAACCATTCAAACGCTGGCTGGCAAAAGTGGGATATGAACGGCTGCAGGAAATCGAGGATCCCGAAATAGCGTCAAAGCGTATGCGGGAGATTTATAAAGCCAAAGGTTATTCCGACGAGTGGATTGAAAAACGGATGCGCGGAATAGCCGTCAGGGATGAACTCACGGAGGAATGGAAGAAGCGCGGAGTCAAGGAACAGAAAGAATATTCCATACTCACCGCCGAGATCAGCAAGGCGACATTCGGCATGACGCCGTCCGAATATAAAGAATTCAAAGAACTGGATAAGCCGACGGAAAATCTGCGAGACCATATGACTGACCTTGAATTGATTTTCACGATGCTGGGCGAAGCGTCAACTACCGAAATCGCCCGGAAAAAAGACGCCAAAGGTTTTCCCGAAAATAAGAAAGCCGCATTTGAAGGCGGAACAATAGCAGGAAACGCCAGGAAAGAGCTGGAAGCTAAATCCGGCACAAAAGTTTCAACAAAGGAAAATTACAAAGAACTGCCGGAACTAAAGCGCAAGGCGTTAAAACGGTCAAAGGGGGCAATGGATAATGAATGAAGCCGATACCAGAGCGGAGTTGGTAGATCCCCGGTTGAAAGCCGCCGGATGGGGCGTAGTCGAAGACTCAAAAATCCTCCGGGAATATAAAATAACGCTTGGAAAAATCCAGACAGGCGAAAGTGAGCGCGCTAAACCGTTGATCGCAGATTATGTTCTGGTTTATAAAAGCCGCAAGCTCGCCGTCATCGAAGCCAAAAGCGATGAACTGGATGTGGCTGAAGGCGTCGCCCAGGCTAAAAACTATGCTTCAATGCTGAAACTTGATTACACTTACGCCACCAACGGCAATCAGATATATGCCATAAATATGAAGACAGGGCATGAAGGATTGACCGCTTCTTTTCCGACTCCGCCCGAACTCTGGAACACCAGTTTTTCCGAACAGAATCAATGGCAGAACCACTTTAACAATGTTCCCTTCGAGGACATCGGCGGAACAAAAAGCATGCGGTATTATCAGGAGATAGCCGTCAATAAGGCAATGGATGCCGTTGCCGGAGAAAAACAGCGGATACTTCTTACGCTTGCAACTGGAACAGGAAAAACTTTTATCGCTTTCCAGATCGCATGGAAACTTTTTCAAACCCGTTGGAATTTGAGGAGAGACGCTTCGCGCAGACCCCGCATCCTCTTTCTGGCTGACCGCAATATCCTCGCCGACCAGGCATTCAACGCATTTTCCGCTTTTCCGGAAGACGCGCTTGCCCGCATCAGGCCTGATGAAATTAAGAAAAAAGGCAGAGTCCCGACCAACGGAAGCATTTTTTTCACTATATTCCAGACTTTTATGAGCGGCACGGATAAAGACGGCAAACCCGCCCCGTACTTCGGGGAATATCCTCCTGATTATTTTGACTTTATTATCATAGACGAATGCCATCGCGGCGGCGCGAACGATGAAAGCAACTGGCGCGGTATTCTGGAATACTTTAAACCCGCCGTCCAGCTCGGCCTGACCGCCACTCCCAAGCGAAAGGACAATGTCGATACCTATCGCTATTTCGGCGAACCTGTATATATATATTCGCTCAAAGAAGGGATCAATGATGGGTTTCTGACTCCTTTCAAGGTAAAACGCATCCAAACGACAATAGATGATTATATATATGTGTCGGATGACCAGGTTATAGAAGGCGAAGTGGAAGCTGGAAAGATTTACATGGAAGCAGACTTTAACCGCATCATAGAAATCAAGGAACGTGAAGCAAAACGTGTACAAATAGTCCTTTCGGAAATAAATCAGAACGAGAAAACTATAGTCTTTTGTGCCACTCAGGAACATGCAGCCGCAATACGCGATCTTATCAATCAGTACAAAGACTCCAGCAATCCCAATTATTGTGTCAGAGTAACCGCCAACGACAATGCGCTTGGTGAACAATTCCTGCGGGAGTTTCAGGATAACGAAAAAACAATTCCCACAATCCTTACCACATCGCAAAAACTTTCCACCGGTGTGGATGCCCGTAATATCCGCAACATCGTTCTTTTTCGCCCGATCAATTCCATAATCGAGTTTAAACAGATAGTAGGTCGCGGCACACGCCTTTTTGAGGGTAAGGATTATTTTACGATTTACGATTTTGTAGATGCTTATCACCACTTTTCCGACCCGGAATGGGATGGAGAACCTGTTGCCGATGATCCCTGTTCTAAATGCGGCAACGATCCATGTACCTGTGTTAAGGAACCGCCTGCACCTTGCCCGGAATGCGGAAAGAGTCCCTGTGTCTGTGAGAAATTGCCCCCAGTTCCCTGCCATATTTGTGGACAAAGTCCCTGTATTTGCATTAAAAAGGTGAAAATAAAACTCCGGGATGGCAAGGAACGGGAAATCCAGCATATGGTTGCAACCTCCTTCTGGAGTCCTGACGGAACGCCTGTTTCCGCTGAAGAATTCCTGCAAAATCTTTTCGGGGTACTCCCTGATTTCTTCAAAAGCGAAAAAGAACTTCGTGAAATTTGGTCTGCTCCATCTACAAGGAAGCTCCTTCTAGGTCGGCTGGCCGATGCCGGCTACGGCAAAGATGAATTGAGCAGGCTTCAAAAACTCATCAATGCCGAAAAAAGTGATTTATTTGATGTCCTTGAATATATTTCTTTTGCTGTTAAACCCATCACCCGTGAGCAAAGAGTAAATATTGCAAAACCGTTAATTTTAGAAAACCTCAATGAAAAACAGAAAGAATTTCTGGAATATATACTTTCCAAATACGTCGAAAGCGGGGTAGATGAATTAGATCAGGAAAAACTTCCCCGACTGCTTGAGTTGAAATATCATACACTTCAAGATGCTTCTGAAATATTAGGAGATAAAAAGCTGATCAGGGAAATGTTTATTGGATTCCAGAAACGTTTGTATGAATATGTAGCATGAGGCAATAATAAGCCGTTTGTATGAAAATTGAACTTATATTGAGTCCGATAGGACATTTGCGGATTGAAGAGACTCTGAGTGCTGATGCGTGGGAACTGTCCGACAAAAACGTAGCGTCGCTGACAGAACAATTTGCCCTCGGAAGCGGCAATGCGCTGTTTGCTCTCCTCAAGGAAGAACTCCCCGGCGGAATGCCCGCGTCGTTCCTCTATTTCCGAAAGCTCGCCAGAGAATTCATGACCAGGCTTTGTCATGCGCCCGAACCGCCGGACAAGGACCTTTCAAAACTTTTCGACAGCATAAGGCCGGACTTGCCGTTCTTCGGTTTCGAAGCACTCGAAGCGCCCCCGATGCGCGGAGCGGAATACATCAATGCCGAAGTTCTGCTTTTATGCTGGAAAGAACTCGAACAAAGAGCGCTGTCGGATTTGAATGAGTTTTCCAAACCTTTCGGAGAATGGCTGCGGAATCTAAATCCCGCATGGAAACAAGTCGGCAAGGTGAGTTTCCATCTAGCTGAAAATAAACAGGATAAGACTGGTGATCACCCGTTCGCATTCATGGCGACATTTATTCATCGTCTCTCGGAAAACGACAAGCCAAAGCACCTTCCGCTCGGCTCGGCGTTGAAGGCGTATGCAAATGACCGGAACGCGCTTCTCGCCCTTCTCAAGCCGGTTCAGGCGGCGGGCGAACGCAGCAAGCTTATCGGAGATATGGTGCAGAGCCGGGAGATTTTCACGCCTCAGGCATGGACGGCGCGTTCAGCATATACATTTCTCAAGGACATTCCATCGATAGAAGAGAGCGGTGTAATCGTTCGTATTGCCAATATTTGGAAAACATCAAAACCTTCAAAAGTTCAGGTCTCGGTAAATATTGACTTGAAAAAGGGGCAGAAGCTCGGGATCAACGCACTGCTCGACTTCTCATTCAGGACAAGTCTGAACGGCATGGAATTGACCAAAGAAGAGTTGCAGGAACTTTTCGATTCGGACGGCGGACTTGTCCGTATAAAAGGTCAGTGGGTGGAAGCCGAGCCGGAAAAAATCAGGCAGCTTCTTGAACAATGGGAGGATGCCGGACGCGCAGCCGATGCCGGATTTTCGTTCATGCAGGGGCTGCGGCTGATTGCCGGCGCGCGTTTGCGCGAAACGGGAGCAAGTTTACCGGAAATAGACCGGGAATATTGTTCTGTAAACGCGTCCGGAGAACTTGAAAAACTTCTTGAAGAACTTGAAAGTCCGTCGGGTATCCCTCTGCCGGAACTCTCGAATGCATTGTCTAAGACATTGCGCCCGTACCAGTTGGATGGAGTGAAGTGGCTCTGGCGCATGACGGAGCTGGGCTTCGGCGGCTGTCTCGCTGACGACATGGGCTTGGGCAAAACGCTTCAGGTGCTGACTCTGCTCAGCCTCTTAAAGAAGCGTGGCGACACAGCGAATGCTCCGGCGCTGTTGGTCGTCCCCGCGTCGCTCCTGAAAAACTGGGAAAAAGAGACCGCAAAATTTACTCCCGAACTGCGTTTCGGAATCCTGCATCCAATGGCTATGAGCAGCAATGAACTTGCTGATCTTGAAAATAAAACGGAAACCTTTTTGGGTAATTTCGATGTCGTAGCGACAACCTACGGAATGCTTCTACGTCTGGAGAAATTGCGTAAAATAAATTGGACGGCATTAATTGTTGACGAGGCACAGGCGATCAAGAATCCTCAGTCGAAACAGAGCAAGGCTGTACGCTCTTTGCAAAGTTCACGGCGGCTGGCACTTACCGGAACGCCTGTCGAAAATAAATTGACCGATTTGTGGAGCATCTTCGATTTCATAAGCCCTGGACTCCTCGGAAATATTACCCATTTTAAAGACTTTGTAAAAAAGCTGAATTCCGAAGGCATCGTAAATTATTCCCCGTTGCGCCGCCTTACAAAGCCCTATATAATGCGCCGTTTGAAGACCGACAGAAGCATAATTTCCGATCTTCCCGACAAAACGGAAATGAAAGTTTACTGCCAACTGGCGAAGCCGCAGGCTATTCTTTATCAGCAGGCCGTTCGCAATATGGCTAAAGAACTTAAGGAAGCCGACGATATTCAGAGAAAGGGCCTTATCTTCAAATACCTTATGATGTTTAAACAGATATGTAACCATCCCGCACACTTCGACGGAAGCGGCGATTTCAACCCGGAATCAGGCGGCAAATTTTTACGCATATCTGAAATAGTCGAAGAGATCAGTTCCCGACAGGAAAAGGCTCTCGTATTTACCCAATTTAAAGAGATGACCGAACCGCTCCACGAGTACCTTGCGAAGCTCTTTGGACGCCCCGGTCTGATACTTCACGGCGGGACTTCCATAAAGCAGCGGCAGATTCTCGTAGAGCAGTTCCAAAGCGAATCCGGGCCGCCATATTTTGTATTGTCTTTAAAGGCCGCCGGCACAGGGCTCAACCTCACAGCGGCGAACCATGTCATCCACTTCGACCGCTGGTGGAACCCGGCTGTCGAAAATCAGGCCACCGACCGCGCGTTTCGTATCGGACAGCATCGCAACGTACTGGCTCACAAGTTTATATGCAAGGGAACAGTGGAGGAGAAAATAGACATTCTTATTGATGAAAAGAAAGACCTTGCCGATTCATTGCTCAGCGAAGGAGCTGAAAAACTTCTTACGAATATGAACAATGACGAGCTTTTAAAATTTGTGGAACTGGATGTAAATTCCATATTATAAATTTAACGGAGAAAAAAGATGGGACGTTGGAGCGGAGACTATTACGGCTTTCCTGAGTATGTTACGGTCGCGGAACGCAAAAAACAGGCACAGCAGAAAGTCAAAAAACTTTCAGAAAAAGGCGAGAAACTTTCACCCGTCGTCATCGAAGGCCGCACGATAGCCAAAACATTCTGGGGCAAAGCCTGGTGCGACAATATCGAATCCTATCACGATTACGAAAGTCGCCTGCCGCGCGGACGCAGTTATGTTCGCAACGGCGCTGTAATCGATCTGCAAATCGAAAAGGGCAAAATAAATGCCCGGGTCATGGGCTCGGAACTCTATGAGATCAAAATCACGATCGCGGAACTCCCAAAGGAAAAGTGGGAAAAAATAAAAAAGGAATGCGCCGGGAAAATAGCTTCATTGATAGATCTGATCCAGGGAAAACTCTCTCCGGAAATAATCGCGCTTCTTTGCCGAAAAGAAGAAGGCCTCTTCCCGTCGCCTAAAGAAATAAAGCTCATCTGCAACTGTCCCGACTGGGCGGATTTATGCAAACATCTCGCTGCGGTACTATATGGAGTAGGCGCGCGCTTGGACAAAGAACCGGAACTCTTTTTCCTCTTACGCGGCGTCGATCAGAATGAACTCTTCAGCGCGGACTTTGCCGACAATCTAGCATCCATATCCGATAAGGCTTCCGATATTGCGGATGCCGACCTGAGCGGCGTATTCGGAATTGAACTCGATGCTCTTGACGATGACGCTGTTACAATTCCGAAAGTCCCTGCCAAACGCAAGCCTGCGGCTAAAAAAGCGAAAAAGAAAGTTGCAGCTATCAAGCCTGTAAAAAAGACCGTCAAAAAAACAAAAGCGAAGAAACAGACAAAGACGAAAAAGTAAGCCTGTAAAAGAATGGGAGATAAGATGAAAGAAGAGAAACGATTCTCATTGACAGTGCCGGATTCCGGGGACTATATCAGCGATGTCCGGCGTATTCTGGCATCCGCCAGGCAAGAGGCTTATAAAACAGTAAATACATTGATGGTTGAAGGTAGTGGCTCAGTGGAGCGGTGAATAGGCTTAAAAGTCACTGAGCTATAAAAAATCGCTATAAAAAATCCTGAAAATTTTCAAGATAGGCATTTGCAAAAAGAAATTGGCGTTTTATATTTCTTGTATTGCATATATTATACAATACAACCAGAGGATGGAAAGATGCAGAGAAAAAAAGAAAAAGATCAGGCGGACAGCGCTTCGCAAACTGCGCCTGCCGTGAAAGGTTCGCTGACGGAAGTCCGCAAGACTTGCGGAAAAAAAAGATGCCGCAAATGCGCGTCGGGCGAAAGGCATCCGGCATGGCTTTTCATGTATCGTCTCGACGGGAAGGCGCATTCGATGCATGTTCCGAAAAGTATGGTTCCGCTGCTGGAAAAGGCATTGGAAAAGGGACGGGACATGGAGCGCCGGATGGTCGAGAACGGCATTGCGTTGATCCGGGACCGGAAGGCAAAATGATTTCGCTCGCGCAACCGCATATCAAAGATGACTTTACGGCGATGATGCATTGGAAACGCCTCTATGAATATGAGCATGAGGCGCGTCTTTTGCTGGAAGCGGAAAAAATCGTCCTCGACGTGATGCCTGAAAAATGTTCATGCGGAAGCACCTTGTGCCTAAATGGTTACGAGGAGAGTTCAGTGATGGATTACATTCAGGGAAGAACCGTTGTGAAGATATTCTACCGCCGGAAAGGGAAATGCGCAGCCTGCGGAAAACGTTACGTTTCACCGCTCGGCGAGGCCGCGCCGAGCGCCTTTTATACCAATAAACTGCTGGCCCATGCGGCTGTCGAACACTATATTCTGGGACACTCCATGGGTGAAGTTTCCGCGAAACTGAACGCTTCCGAATCGGCGCTGTTCAATGCGTTTCATCTTTATGCCGAACAACTTACGCCTTTCATTGACGAACTCATCGTACACTACAGGCAGTCGCAGATCAAGCACGCCGACGAGACAGGCTGGAAATGCGACGGGGTCAACGGCTACGCGTGGCTCTTCACAAATTCCTCCGTAGCAGTGCACTGTTTTGCACACACCAGGAGCCAGTCGGTCGTCGATAAGATATTCGGAGACAAGAAGTTGCCCGGAGTGCTTTGCGTCGACAGCTATGCCGGATACAATCATGTCAAATGCAAAGTGCAGTATTGCTACGCGCACCTGAAACGGACAGTTGACGACCTTAAAAAAGAGTTCCAGTACGATGCGGAAGTGCTTGGATTCGTGAATGTTCTATCGCCGCTTCTTGGGCAGGCGATGGGGCTTCGCGGAAAAAAACTTGACACCGCCGGCTTCCTCGCAGAAGCCCACGCAATTAAAGAAAGAATTCTTGTTCTGAATTTTCTGAATGCCAATCATCCGGGCATTCAGAAAATTCAGAACATCTTCAGGGAAAACGAATTAAAACTCTTCCACTGGGCGGAATCCCCGGATGTTCCGGCAGACAATAATTTCGCGGAACGCGACCTCAGAAAAACCGTTATCGCCAGAAAAATCAGTTACGGTTCGCAGTCGGAACGCGGACGGAAAACCCGGAGCGTCTTGATGTCGATACTTCATACCGCTCAGAAAAACGGACGCGACCCGGCAACGGCTTTTGAAAAAATTCTCAGAGAACTTCAATCCGGAAACCGTTCCGGTCTGCTGAACTTGCTCCTCTGACCATCTCCCCGCTCCACTGAGCCATTACTTACAGCTTTTGATTTTCCGCTTATCTCTATGAAAAACTATTGAAATCGCAGTCAAAATCTGTAGATTATCAAGGTTGTTTTTTCAAAAGAGAGCTGGGAGCAATGAAGAAAGATAAGTGCCCATTTTGTGGGAGAAAAGGTCGGCGCGAATGTCCTGCGCAGAATGCTGTAATATGTTCCGAATGTTGCGGGACAAAAAGAATATCCGATATATCCTGTTCTCCTGAATGTTCATATAACATTTTCGGATTGCACGCAATCGAAGCATTCCGTACCGTTGATAAGAAATTTTCTAACATTATTCTGCTCTCTTGCATGCTAGAAAAAGGGTTCCTGAGCCAGGAAGAAATCCAGAAACTCCGGGCTGATATTCCTGAAGATGAATCTTTTTTTGCAGAGATGTACAGTCTGAAGATGATGAGGCTCTTCCGAGACAAACAGTCCAATGACAAGACGACTTTTGAAATATGGCAGTCTGATGGCTTTGACGGTTTGACGCATGACGAAGCATGTATGCTCGGATTCAAGAAAAACGCAATGCCAACGGTCATAGAATTCCAGAGAAATATTGACTGCAATTTTGTTGAATGCATTGACCTTTTCGCCCCCGAACGCGAGGTGTTTCTTCTCCTGGATCCGATGATAGTAAGCGCAGGTATCCGCGCTATACACGAACGCTCTGTTGGCTGGAACATTATCCGTCATTTGCCAGGCTGGGGTGCGGTGGACAAATACTGTCCGGACTTACCGCAGAAGAAAATCTTCAATATTCGGTAGGCATATATGAAAAAAAACGGCATTTAACCGGGGCAAAGAAAATTCTAACGATTACTTCTTCTTTTTCCCAGAGCAGGAACCTTCTGTGCTTCTGCTGATGAGACACAAACAGATTATATCATGAGAGCGCCTTTTCTATTTTGTTCAATGATTTTTCGAGATTCATAGTAATTTCAATAAATTTCTCAAGCATCTCATCCTGCTTTTTTTTCTCTAATTTTCCTGAGTTGGAAACTGAAGTTAATGGTTTATATGTATCTACTATAGTAGCGTTATTCGTGCTTGAGTCTATGTTTATGTTTATATTTATCCTATTGGTCCGATTGTGTGCAAATTTATTTCTTATGCCGATAATCTTTTGTAGGTCATCCAAGTCTTTTTTATTTATTAATTTTGATCCTAGCCATTTCTCTTTCTCGCTGATAGACTTGAATACTTTAATTTTTTGGCCTAAGCCGAGAACATCATTACTTAAAAGAATTTCATTGAAGAAATCTTCTTTATTTTTATCAATTTTCAGGTATAAGCATATTATCCGATTTATTTGATGTTCAATATAATTTGTTCTATCCACGACAAAACCTATTTTCATTTGGTCTTCCGTATAGTTGGGTACCAACTGAGATTTTTTTTGATCTTGCGAATTCACAATGTTTTCTCCTATTATAATTTTCAGCTATTATAGACTGCCGCCATGCAAAATATAATACAATGTTGAAAGAATGTAAGCGTTTCCATTGAGGCAGAATGGATTTGAAATTAAGACTGTTAGTTTTTTGAGCTGGATGCTATGCAAGCGCTATTCTCGAAACGGGGAAAATAGAGAATTTCATGGAAAGTATTGGCTTCAAAGATGTTATAAATATTTCAGACAGGTGTACCCTCGGTAGACCCCTTCAGAGAATAGAGGGCGAACAGAGAGGCCGCGAAGCGGCTTTTAATGTTGGTTTATTCTCCGATGAGGCTGATTTTAGGTACAAAATGGGGGGGCGGAGGGTATTTGCGAGGGAAAAGTATGGCGGAGCATGCCACTTTAAAAGCGAAACACTCTCTATTTTGTAAGTACTTGATAATATGATATATAGCAGGGTGTGAAATTTCTTGATAAAAATTTCACCCCCCTGAAATTTTTAAAAGCCATTGCACCCCTGTAACGAGGGTTTCTTGCATAGTATCTGCTTTATTTTTGC
>Ga0209417_1001493_pt1 | contig 42506 bp, 62 predicted proteins | sample RifGroF2_FD_184002 | JGI IMG/M metagenome (GOLD analysis project Ga0209417, IMG submission 184002) | Groundwater microbial communities from Rifle, Colorado, USA - Groundwater F2 (SPAdes) (version 2) | ecosystem: Environmental > Aquatic > Deep subsurface > Groundwater | place: Rifle, Colorado... | reverse complement strand
GGATGGCGGCGGTACAACAGAACGGCTACGCTATCCAGTTCATCGAGAAGCCATCGGAGGCACTGCGGATGGCGGCGGTACAGCAGGACGGATGGGCTATCCAGTTCATCAAGCGTCCATCGGAGGCACTGCGGATGGCGGCGGTACAACAGGACGGCTACGCTATCCAGTTCATCGAGAAGCCATCGGAGGCGGTACAAATGGCGGCGGTACAACAGCACGGATGGGCTATCGAGTACATCGAGAAGCCATCGGAGGCGGTACGGATGGCGGCGGTACAGCAGGACGGATGCGCTATCTGTTACATCGAGAAGCCATCGGAGGCGGTACAAATGGCGGCGGTACAACAGGACGGATACGCTATCCGGTACATCGAGAAGCCATCGGAAGCGGTACAACTCGCGGCGGTACAACAGTACGGATGGGCTATCCAGTTCATCGAGAAGCCATCGGAAGCGGTACAGATGGCGGCGGTACAACAGTACGGATGCGCTATCCGGTTCATCGAGAAGCCATCGGAAGCGGTACAACTCGCGGCGGTACAACAGTACGGATGCGCTATCGAGTACATCGAGAAGCCATCGGAGGCGGTACAGATGGCGGCGGTACAACGGAACGGATACGCTATCCAGTTCATCGAGAAGCCATCGGAGGCGGTACAGATGGCGGCGAAAAGAGATTACAATGAGTAGAGAATATAGTGGTGCAGATATGGATAACTGGATTACCGGACATGATGGTGAAGATCAGTACGAAGGGATGGAAGAAGATGAGGACATCGACGAGGAGGAAGAAGAATGATTTTAGGAATACTTTTTCTAATACCAATGATAACTTTGCTTATATTTTGTATAATAATTGTCATTAGTAAATTCGTAGACGGTGATGTATTATCTGGTGTATTTTATGGATTAGTATTTACTCCTATTATAGTGCTTGTTATTCTACTATTAATCCAGAATACATTTTTTGATACAGTAATAATAAAGTTATATTAGGAGGCATTAGATGCTAAGATACATCCTCGCATTACTGTTATTCACATCCGTTAGTTACGGGTTCAATAAAGCTAAGTCTTTCCAGATGATGCTTGCGATTATCAACATCGAGCGAGTTAAGGAAGGAGCATCACCGCTTACATTCTCGCCTGAGTTATCCGAGGCGGCACAGTATCACGACGATGAGATGGCGAAGTACGGATACTATAATCATCAATCACAGGTTAACGATGACAGGGTTTACGACCGTGTACTTGGATTATGTAATACTTTGTTTGTCTATGTGTCCGGCGAGAATATGGATTTAATTCAAAGTGCGGATGCTTCTTACAAAGAGAAAGAGTACGCTAAAATTACGATGGATTCCCTGATAGGTTCACCTGACCATCTTGAGAATATGGTTAATCCATTATGGAACTATGTCGGGATGGGGTATGCAAAAGGTAAGCCGCCTAATTATGTTAAAGGATTACCGTATGGATACTACACTACTCATGTCTTTGCTTGTGTTACCGGTAAGATTATCGAGGTACAGAAGAAAAAAATACAAGGGGTTATTTATGTCTTTGTGGTAGTCGAGGAAATCGATGGGTACATACCTAATAGTTATGTGTCTATCTTAGACCCGTACTATCAGAATAGCACTGCGGATGTAGATAGATACCCACAGTATGGAACATGGGGATTTTATTTTCCTTACGTTGGTACAGGTATCTATACGGTTAGGTGTGCGGATTCATACGTGATGATTAATGTAAAGTAAAGGGGAAACCAATGCGTATTATAATTCTCATAACTATCATCGGGATGACTATGTTAGGATGCGGTACATACGAACCATCCGTAGAACCGATGATAGACCCAAGCGCCCAGGGGTTAGGCATCGGGATAAGTATTGTAGTTGCGGTGTTTATTACATGGGCGATACTGAATAAATAAAATAGGAGGCTGTAATGTGTGATTTTGCAAGCGGCGTAATCAGAAAGACAGAAAAAGAGATACTTATCTGGGATGCTTTACATCACGATAAGACCGCCGAGCATTTCGCTCTCGGTCGTGATGACTACCACGAATTCGAGTGGCTCGACGATGACCGCATCGAGGTGCGCGTGTCCCCGGAGCACGACCCGAAAGTTAGCTCCGACAGGCTCGCGGATATGATACGAGAGAGGTACGGAAACCGTGAGAAGATGCTAGCCAAGCTATGGACGGACGACGGAAAACTCGCGGCGGTACAACAGGACGGAGACGCTATCCGGTTCATCGAGAAGCCATCGGAGGCGGTACAAATGGCGGCGGTACAGCAGGACGGATGCGCTATCGAGTACATCGAGAAGCCATCGGAAGCGGTACAAATGGCGGCGGTACAGCAGGACGGATACGCTATCGAGTACATCGAGAAGCCATCGGAAGCGGTACAGATGGCGGCGGTACAACAGAACGGATGGGCTATCCAGTACATCGAGAAGCCATCGGAAGCGGTACAACTCGCGGCGGTACAACAGTACGGATGCGCTATCGAGTACATCGAGAAGCCATCGGAGGCGGTACAAATGGCGGCGGTACAGCAGGACGGATGGGCTATCCGGTTCATCAAGCGTCCATCGGAGGCACTGCGGATGGCGGCGAAAAGAAATAAATAGGAGGAATGATATGGGTATCAATAATATTATAAAAAAATATAAACTTCCATTCCGTGCAAGTAACTGGAAAATGTGGGATGCGAAAAAAGATTTATTATTTCAATTTATGTCTTGTATGGAGAAATGGAATACTGGCGATGAATACTATACGATGATGAATTTCTTGCAAGATGTATTTAATAACGCTGAATTTGTAGAAAGATGTATCGAAAATAAACCCAATATAAAAAATAAGTTTGGATTTTAAAGGAGGTATCAGGATGGTTACGAATGAAGAAATAAAAGAATATGCTATCAAGGTTGGTCTTGAAGGAAAGGAAGGTATAGTACAATCAGCTTTTCGTACCGCCGTCGATGCGCTTGGTACTGCTTATATAACCGAGTACCTATGGGAAAGAGTTGCGGAAGCAGTATGTATGGCTTACCTACATGGGCTTCGTGATGGTAAAAGATTATTAAATGACGCAGTTGATTCTCTTAAACTCGCTATTGATTCAATAAAAAGATGAAGATGAAGATGAATGATATTGACAACCGTGTGAATTAGCGATATAATTACTACGAGAGAGCAGGGAGAGATTGCAATGCCATTAACGCCGGATGTAATTAACGCCATCAAAACTGACTCAAAGAAAGCCTACTATACCGCAACTCATAATCTGGAAATATCGCCGAACCTAAAGGACGAGACTATCCAGTATTGGAATGAGGTTAAGCAAGCGTCGAAACAATTTCTTCCTGCGGATTTCTACAAACCTAACCTACCTTTCGATGTGATGAGCGCTATTGATAATGACTCGGAGAAAGCGTTAAAGAACGCAGTACAGAACTTATCCAAGCCTGACCTATCCTCGGATGGTGTTGAGTATTGGTCTCAAGTAAAAGGTAAAGCAATACAGAACCTTGTATCTAAAGGGAAGAACCCGCAAGCAATGCTTGAGGAGAAAACTCCTGTAATGAGTTTCATCCAGAATGCCGCTAACGTTCTCTCCATACCGGCGAACTATGCAGCGCAAGGCATAGTACCGCTCATCAACGAAGCAAGTAAACTAAAGATACCAGTACCACTTGGTGAGCCGATGAAGGGCGCTGATACTTCTAAGCCATTGAACCTTACTCCTCCCGATATATGGGGAGGTTCATGGGTAGATGTGTTAGGACAAGCTGCACAACAGACTAACCCGGAGTACGCTAAGGCATCCGAGAAACTCGCATACGATCAGGATTTAACACCGGAAGAAGCGGATAAGTATGCTAAGTTTTCAGGTGGTATTCTTGCAGCAGGGATAGGTCTTGATATAGGTCTTGACCCTACTACATACATCGGTAACTTTATAGGTAAGGCTAAGAAGATTACAGAATTATCCAAGCTATCTAAGGCTGCGGTAGTCACCGATGTAGGTAAGTCCGTAGCTAAATACGGTATGGATGTATTCAACACGCTCTATAAAGCATCGAACGCTTACAAGAACCTTGATGTGATAAAGGATGTGTTAAAGGTATCCGATACTGCGAAAGCCATTAAAGCATTGAATAAGATTAAGAGTTTATCCCAGGGTATCCTTGCAAAGACCGCGCTCACCGTGGATGATATTAGTACTATTAAAACTATCTATTCCGATGTAGAGAAAGCATACAAACTTGGAAAACAATTTAAACTCGGTGGTAATTCTGTAAAGACAATGGAGAAGTTTCTTACATCCATCGATGCTGCTAAGGCTAACAAGTTTCTTCCGATGTACACAAAGATTGCCGAAGCGTCCGGTAAGATTAAACAGGGCGTGATGAAGGTTGGAAAAGTTATCATTCCGAAACCGATACAGGCGGTATCAAATTTTCTAGGGGATAAACTGCGCCATCTATTCGTATCCGATGTAGCTAAAGCATACACCCCTGCTTTCAAGGCAGCTAAGAACGCTAAAGGATTACTTGGATACTATGGTGATACGATAGCAAACACAATCCAGTACGGAGCTAAGGGAGCGGGTGGGTTCAAGGGTACTACAAAGTTGATGAAGCAGTACAAGATTAAAGAACCCGAACTTATGGTGCTTCTTAGTAACATCGTCGAGACCGGCGATACTGCTAAGTATGCAGCGAAGTACGGTAAGCTCGTGGATGAACTCAAGCCGATGGCTAAGTTTGTAAACGATACATTCACCGATGTCATTATAAAAGAATTACAGAGTGGAGTTAAGACTATCCCCATCGGTATAGGTAAAGAGAAATCATTACTCGATAACTACACTAAACTCACCGATGAGTACACAAAGTTATTTAGAGGAAATCCTTCTCATCCGAATTTATTTTTGATGGAAAATAAGATAAAAGGAATGATAGATGAAGGAAGCAAAATCGCTAAGATTAACTATCTTCCGCGTATAGCTACCGATGATGCTAAACAATTCTTTAACATGGGTGGTAATATCCGACCGGAAGATGTAGCTAAGGGTGCATCGAAAGGCGGGTACGGATTAGGTTCGCTTAAAGGTACACACTCATCCGAGATACAGCGTCTTGGTATCTTTGAAGGTATGTCTCTCGATGAAATCAATCAAGCTATCAAACAGGGATTACCGATCAAAGGCGCAGAGGTTCTCAAGGGTTTCGCTAAGGATGTACCGGAATTTGCCGGTAAAGATTTATTTAAGATTAACATCCCGGAAATAATTAAAGCACGCTGGAATAAAGCTGGGTATGCTATTCAGCAGAACGTATTGAAAGAAGGTCTGCTCGATCTGGTAGCGCAAAGCGATGCTGCCGGATTGAAATTATTCTATCGCGCCGGTGAAGCCTTACCGAATAAGAACTATGTAAACGTAGCTAAGATGCTTGGATTCGGTGAAGATGTACTATACGCTCCGCTTGAGGTGGCTAAAGAAATAGAGAAGATGAACAAGATTAATCCCGTAGGTAAGTTCATCAAGACATACGATAAAATATTAAAGGCATTGCAGAGAGTTACCTTGATACCCATACCGGCTTTCCATACCCGTAATGAAATATCGAATATATACGCTTTGCTTTCTGCCGGTTGGAATCCTTTAGACTTAGCAAAGGGTGGAAAGGCTATGAAGCTATCGGCGCAGGTACTCGGTAATGCAAAGTTTTCTTTCATAGATGGGCGCGGTGTCATCCACACTGCGGATAATATCAAAGAGCTTGCGCTCAAGAATGGACTTATGGGTACGGATTTCTTAACTCAATCACTTGGTAAAGGTGTCAGTGCCAGTTATAATCCATTCAAGGCGGCGGCACAAAAGGCAGGACATACAGGTCTATTAGGTAAAGCCCCTGCCGCATATATGGGGTTCATGGAAACAGGCGGTAGGTGGCTTGAAGAACACGCTAAACTAACGCTATTCCTAGACCGGCTATTGAAAGGCGACTCTGTGGTGGACGCGGCTAACGTAACTAAAAAATATCTATTCGATTACACAGACTTGACACGTTTTGAAAGCGATGTGTTAAAGCGTGTCGCGTTCTTCTATACATGGATGAGAAAGAATATCGGATTGCAGTTAAAGAATCTTGTTGACGGTAATCCTGTACAGAAAGCGGTATTTAAAGCCGCTACTGCAATCAATAAACAGCAACCGGAAACTGTGATAGACCCGCGTTTTCAATCGGAGTACATGAAAGGTACACCGTTCATGTCACTCGGAAAAGATAAAGCTAAGAATGAGCAAAAGTTTCTCGGTCTCGAAGGTTATCTACCACCGTTTAATCTACAGCAACCGGCGAGAATATTAGGCAACCTTGCAACTAAGGGAGATGCATCCGAGTTACTATCTATGGTAAATCCATTACTGAAAGTGCCTATTGAAATAGGAGCAAATCAAAACACATTCACTAAGAAACCGATCAAGAAATCTTCCGGGGATACTGATGTGTTTATGGGTATTTCTGTAGACCCTTACTTCTCATATATCCTGAAACAGTTACGCCCGCTCGCTATGATAAATCAATTAACGGTAAGCTCGGATGTTCCATCGGCGCTTGGGTTTGCTCCATCAGGACAGGAATTATCAGCTGGTCAAAAAGCGCAGTTAGCGTTTATAGGTAAACCCGCTACGATTAATGTGGCTACTCAGAAAGCAATTAATCAATCTTTGATTATAAAAGACATGGGTAAAGAACTGGATGACATCACATCCGATACATGGACACTACTGAATAGATACAAAGGAAAAGTACCAACCGGTACGATGAATGAATTATACAACCGGATAGATAAATTGCAGAAAATGTATGACCAATATTTACAGGAAGGGAAACTTGATGCTGCAAAGTCTAAAAGTTTGAAGGGTAAGATGAAGTATGCTTGGAAAAGGTACTGGTCTTTAATGGGATACTTCGGGGGCGATAATGCCAAACTTTAAAGGGTTCTTTACTCCATCTTTTATAAATTCTCTTGACAATAATACGCGAGAAGCTATTAATGAACTCATCCTACAATCGAAAAGCATAAGCGATGACATGGTAGAGATTACAGAGACAGCTAAATCGTTGAAGCAAGATTACGATAACCGTATGAGTGATATTCAAAGGATACTTGATGGATTACATACAGGACAAGCATACGGGGAAGTCCCTTTAAATGATGGGAACCTGAATGAGAGACTGAACGCAGAGGAATTGAATAGCCATAAGTTGAATACGACAGGCGCGGCAGATGGGCATATAGTTATATTTGATGAGACTAACTCGGAACTCATATCGCTTGGTAAAACGGAAAGTGAACTAGAAGTCGCGGATGCTTCTACAGTGGGCGGTATTTCTCCATCTGCCTTTTTACAACCGCGCGGTATTTTCAGAGTTCGGCTAACGGCTAATCAGACGCTTACTACAGCCGGAACAACTTATTTATTGAATATGGGTACGGAAGAGTCGGATATCGACGGATGGTACAATGCTGGAACTTACCGCTATCAGCCGTTGGTCGCCGGATATTACGAGTTTTCCGCGCAGGCGTGGACGAACGCCGCGATTACCGACGGCGCGTATTGCGGAATAGTAATCCGAAAAAATGGTGCAAGCAATGTTGTGAACACACGATACAATCAGAGCGGCGTGACTAATCGAATGAGTCTGCCTCTCTCAAGCGGTGTGGTGTATCTCAACGGGAGTACAGATTATGTCGAACTCACAGCATATTCCGGCATGAACAATACCGTAATCACGGGTGCGGATACGTCGGCGACATGGTGGAGCGGAAAATTAGTCAAGGCGGCATAATGTGGCAGACACCTCGACTACGCCCCTCGGTGACCGGAGACTCGTAATACCGTGCGAAGTATACAGCCGGATAGTGGGGTATTACAGACCGGTCGATAATTGGAACGAAGGGAAGAAGCAAGAGTTTGAGGAAAGGAAAAATTTCGATGGGAGTATACATAATGAGCCAAGAAGAAACACTGGAACTGATACTGACAAGGATTAATGAAATGCGCACCGATGTCAAAGAATTATTTGGAAAACTAGAAAAACACGAGACGCAGATTGAACTTATCAAAGAACGGCACGAGAGTTGTTCTAAGACTACCGATAGGCGTATGACATCGATGGAAGAAAAGCCTAAAGAGAATAGAAATTTAGTAAAAGATTTACTTACCATCGGTGGTATCATCGGAGCATGGGCTTTCAGTATCATCCAGTTTTGGGTAGCGAACCATAAAGGAAATCCGTGATGAAGAAACGAGATATATCTATTTTAGCCAAGATACTATCAGTACTCTATGTTACAGGGTTCAGCGTGTGGGTGTACATACAGAAAGGTACATTGACATCCGAAGATACATGGGCTATAATTCAGGTAGGTTTATTCATTGCGCTGATGTTCAGCCCTGTGGATATTTCTGTTTGGATAGATAAATTCTTAGGGAAAGGAGAACCGAATGACAAAGGTAGTTAAGGTATATCGCGGTGGTTCTGAGACACCGATCACGCTAAAGAATGGTGACAAGTACGATAGCCGGATAGAAGTGTACGATGAGAGAGGCGCAATAATCTTCCGGTGTGATAAAGTGAATACAGACCCTACTGTAAATCATAAAGGCGGTATCATAGCGCCGATGGTGGGTAATTTCATCTGTGATTACCATACAGGAATCGGAAAAATAAAGCCGTATAAGGCGCTGATAATATTTAATATATGCAGTGAGAAGCGTTTCTTATCCGTCCTGACTAAGGATGACCTTACGGATGGTGAGCGTACATTCAAGTCTACTATACCTAATCCAACACACGATGGAAGGTATGAAATTTCCTATGTGAATGTTCATCGCGGTGGGTATAACGAAGATGTATCTCGCGGATGTATTACAATTCATCCAGAGTTCTATTCTGCTTTCATATCTGTATTTAAGATGGGAGAGAAAGGGTTATTAGAAATCATCGAGGACACCAAAAAATGCAGGAGAGATAGATGAGCGAAGAAGCACATAACGACGAGATGGAGATATTTGAGTTCATGTTTCACGGTGCGGATAATTCCGACGGTGACTATGTAAAGGAGGGTGAGTAATGTCAAACGGAAATATTATAAAAAGAACTATCGAGGAATTATGAAGGAGGTAAAGATGTGGGAAATCATTGTAATCATTGTGTTAGTGCTTGGTGGTTTTGGAGGGGGTGTAGCTGTAGGACAGGCAACCGCGCCGAAGGAGATAGTGCAGAACCAGTACATAGTAACATCGGCGAACGCGAACGCATTGGCATCGGCAAACAACATTACGGTAGTTCTGGACGGAAAGTTAGTGAAATCAATTTCTTTGGCTTACGACGGGATAACGAACTTAAAGGTATTACTAATCACTAACGGTATAACTAACTGGTTAGAGAATGAAACTCAGCTACCACCCGATGTACAGAAAGAGATACAGAAAGCTAAGGCATTATTACCAAAGATAAAGTAGACTCCTAAGAAATAATACCGCCGGTGTCCGCTGTAAAGCGGTTGTGGTTCTTGGTTGACCTCCTCCCACAATCCATACACCGGCGATATATTAATTTGACAAACAAGGATTTTTCGTATATCCTTTGTATATATACATAAGGAGAAATTCATGGCAAGCAAGTATGACATCCCAGCAAGTGTATTCGATTTCATATACAATGGCGGTCTCGATGTAGCGAAGAAGAATTATGCTACATCCGCTGACGCGCTACAAGCATTCCTTGATAACTATGCTGCAAACTACCCATCATTTAAAAAGACTATGGCAGCCGAGGGTATGCTTAACGCAGATGGTTCTATCAACCCTAAGAAATTCATGGATAGTGAGTATCTCGATAATGTTAAACAGCAAGCATCCGAAGGACTGATAACATCCGCAGGTTCGGCGGCTAAGAACGCGAGAATGAATCAGGCGCAGATGGGCGGGGTTGGTTCTAACCTACAGACAGCAGGTATAGCAAAGTCCGTCGGTGATGTCGCTCGTAATCTCACGCGAGATTATGGCAGTGCTTACAAACAGGAGAAAGAAACTGCATACGATAAGGCTACTGATTTCGGTTCGCGTACACAACAGGATGCTATCAATCAAGCGATGTCTAAACAATATGCGCTTGGAGTTGACAAACAAACTACGGATGAAATATTAAAACAACAGCAACCCGGAATATTACAAAGCCCTGAAATTATCCGCGATTTAGTAGGGATGGGTATTAATGCGGCAATAGGTAATCCTGCGGGGATTATTAGTAGCGGTGCTGATTTACTTGGCAGAGATAAGAGCGCTCATACACCAAAGAAAAGTATTCAAGGTGAAGATTTTAGCGCAACCGAAGGTTATAGTCCATCCGAAAAATATTCCATAAATCCTTATATTGAGAAATTAATAGCACAAGGTAAATATAAACCATTCAAATCATATTCTAAAAAATATGGTAATCCTAATATTTCGATTGGTGGAAAAGCATTTACTTGGAATGGACAAATTATACCATTGAATTAACCTATGCCGTTACCGATACCATATAAAGGTGAAAGCCAAAAGGATTTCATCGCCCGTTTCATGGCTGACAAGATGATGCGGGATGAGTTTAAAGCAAAATCAAAAGGTAATCAACAATACGCCGTAGCCATCGCACAATGGAACAGGCGCAATAAAAAGAAATAGCTTCATAAACATCCTCCGATTGTTTTCCCCCTATATGCCATACGCTTATAGGGGGTTTTCTTTATACAAATATATTTTTATATACCCATTGACAGGTAAACATTTATAATATATAATATATATATCGATTAAATAAGGAGAGTTAAATGAGTACAAGTAAAAAGGATTACGGTATTACGTTCTATGACCTTTCACCGGATGATTATAAGGTTATCGGTGATGTAAATATTATCATCACCCAAACTAACAATGATGCGCGATTAAATAAAACTAAGAAAATTTCTCTTGGCGAGTGGACATTAGACGCGATGCGTGAAAAATTAAAGGCGGCGAAAAGAAATAAATAGGAGGGTATAATGTGTGATTTTGCAAGCGGCGTAATCCGCAAGAAAGACAAAGAGATACTAATATGGGATGCCTTACACCACGATAAGACCGCCGAGCATTTCGCTCTCGGTCGTGATGACTACCACGAATTCGAGTGGCTCGACGATGACCGCATCGAGGTGCGCGTGTCACCGGAGCATGACCCGAAGGTTAGCTCCGACAGGCTCGCGGATATGATACGAGAGAGGTACGGAAACCGTGAGAAGATGCTAGCCAAGCTATGGACGGACGATGGAAAACTCGCGGCGGTACAACAGGACAGATGCGCTATCCGGTTCATCGAGAAGCCATCGGAGGCGGTACAACTCGCGGCGGTACAGCAGGACGGATGCGCTATCGAGTACATCGAGAAGCCATCGGAAGCGGTACAAATGGCGGCGGTACAACAGAACGGCTACGCTATCCGGTACATCGAGAAGCCATCGGAAGCGGTACAAATGGCGGCGGTACAACGGAACGGATGCGCTATCCGGTACATCGAGCGTCCATCGGAGGCGGTACAAATGGCGGCGGTACAGCAGGACGGATGGGCTATCCGGTACATCGAGAAGCCATCGGAAGCGGTACAAATGGCGGCGGTACAACGGAACGGATGGGCTATCCGGTACATCGAGAAGCCATCGGAGGCGGTACAGATGGCGGCGAAAAGAAATAAATAGGAGGCATAGGATGTCAGAAAAAGCAACGGACATAACCACACTACCCGCTGCACAAGAGAACAGGGGCAGAACTGCATTATCGATGGATGATGTTAAGACGCAGGTTAGTATGCTACAGGAGTTCGTTAAAAGCGTGATGGTTCATGGGAAGGATTATGATACCATCCCAGGGACTAACAAACCCACACTGTTAAAACCGGGTGCTGAAAAGATTAATGCAATGTTTGGGTTTGTTCCTAAGTACACTATTACCAATACTGACCTCGGAAACAACCATCGTGAAATATCAATCATTACATCCCTATACACCCGCGATGGCGTATTCATCGGTGAAGGTTTAGGTAGTTGTTCCACTATGGAGAGTAAGTTCCGGTGGAGAAAATCTGGAAGGGTATGCCCTAAATGTGGCAAAGATAGTATCATCGCCGGTAAGCCTGAGTATGGTGGTGGATGGATATGCTTCACAAAGAAAGGGGGATGTGGTGCTAAATTTGCAACGGATGATGCTACGATTACATCACAGTCATCCGGGAGATTAGAAAATCCAGACATCGCAGATACATGGAACACAGTATTGAAGATGGCTAAGAAGCGGTCATACGTGGATGCTACTATCAATTCTTCAAGCTCATCCGATTTATTCACGCAGGATGTAGAGGATTTTAAAGAAGATACAGATACATATACAGAAACCTATGAGCAGAAACCTGCGGATAATGCGGATAAAAAGAAAGAACTTGCGGATGCACTCAAGAAAGAACTGCATGAACTTTGCGATGCTCTTCACATGGACAAGGAAGGTGTATTTGCTGAATACGGTACTCCTCAGAACATCGAGGAAGCTAAGAAGCTAAACGCTACATTGAGGAAATTAGTACAAGGATAATAAATTAACATCGGCGCGAAAGCGTCTATATAACGCGGACGGTTGAGATAACCCCGCCGAAAGGCTTAACCTGAAATGACAGGCAAGACCGCCCGTGCTTAAAAAGAGGATGGAGTTCGAGCCTCCACCGTCCACAATCCGAGAAATACCATCGGGGTAGAGTAAGACGCAAAGCGGCTATGGTAAACCGATGAGAGTGAAGAGTAACGCTCGACGGAGCGGGTCTCGATAAAGCGGATGGGCGGTTAGTGTCAACTGGTAGCATACTTTTTAAGTTTTTAATGTATGGGTGGTAGAGTGGTCGATTACGCCTGCCTGTAGAGCAGGAGGGGTTTCCCCCGCGTAGGTTCAAATCCTACCCCATACAATTTATAAATTACAATCGGAGGTAATATCATGGCTGATGTCTACACATTCGATGATGTGGAGTATCCAAAGGTAACTGCAATCTTAGGACAGCTTGAAAATCAAGGCATACCCATCTGGAAGATTAACTGTGCTATCGAGTATATAAAAGATAAATCAACTTTATCCGAAGTGATAGATAGACAACTTGGTGAATCTTATGAATATAATATACCTCCATCAACTCTTGAGGAAGCTAAGACAGCATGGAAGAACGTATCACAGGAAGCGTTAGATGTAGGTTCACAGGTACATAGCCTGATCGAAAAGTACATTAAGTACGGTAAGGATGCACTTGGTAAGTTGGATGACAAAGTAACATCCGCGATGATAGCGTTCTGGGATTTCGAGAAGGAACACAGCGTGAAGTGGATAGAATCTGAACGCCCTGTATTCCATCCGAACTACGGATACGCCGGAACGCTTGACGCAATCGCCAAAGTGGATGGTAAAATAACAGTCATAGATTTCAAAACTTCAAAAGCTATCTATCCTACCTACTGGATGCAGGTTATGGCGTATGCTAAAGCAAGACAGGATATGACATTAAAACATATTAAATATGAACAGCTTGGTACAAGGTCTTACTTACATCACGATGTGAAGAAGTACCAATATCAAGGTATAGAAGGGCTTGTAGTAGCCTCGTACAGGCATATTACGATAGAGAATGTAGGCATCATTCGGCTTGACAAGGAAACTGGATTACAAGAGTTTAAGACCAAGCGGATGGACAGTCTTGAGAACGAATTTACTGCGTTCCTCGGATTAGTCCAGTATTATTACTACATCGCTAAGCGAAGATTAAAGGGTAACAAATTCGGAAAGAACAAATAGTAGGAGTGAGTATGCTTGTAACTCCACTTAAATCTTTATGCAAGGGGTGTTCTACTGAGTTTGCTTATTATCTTTACAAGAATCATCCGCGCGGTGTACAATATGATGACCTGATGAAAATGCTCAAGAAGGTAAACACTAACTGGCGTATGTGGACATTCGATACTTTCAATGATGAACACATTCGTATTGACTGTGGTAAATTCAAGATAGAAAAAGAATATGATGATTTGAGGGAGATAAGATGAGCGAACTACTTGATAGAGTACCACCACATAATCTTGAAGCGGAAGCTGCTTGCATCGGCGCGATGCTTATGAACTCTTATGCTGTTCTTAATTGTATCCAACATCTTGACCAAGATGATTTTTATGATGGTAAAAATAAAATTATATTTAAGGCTATATCAAACTTACATGATAAGAATATACCCGTAGATATTGTGAGTGTATCTGATTATCTTACATCATCCGGTGAGATTGAAAGAAGCGGAGGCAGCGCTTACTTATCAAAAACAGTGGAGGGTGTTCCTTGCGCTACGAATGTCGGATACTACATTAAGATTGTGATAGATAAATCGATGCTGCGGAATCTTATCAATACCTGTTCTAACATCATCGATAATGTATATGAGTATCAGTCGGATGTCACTTGGATATTCGATAAAGCAGAATCATCTATCATAGAAGCATCCGAGAGACGCAACCGGGATGATAAGACAATCCCAATCAGTCAATCGCTTACGAGTGTACTGCAAAGAACATTCGATATGGCTGATGGTAAGATACCGTATCACGGGATATTCACCGGATATAAGAGGATTGATGAATGCATCGATGGAATACTCCCAGGAAATCTTGTCATCATCGGCGGGTTATTCGCCGGTGGTAAAACAGCGTTAGCTATCAAAATGATGATGATTATGTACGATAATTCTAAAGAAGAGATACCTGCATTATATTTCACGCTTGAGATGAAAGAGGATGAGATTACGAAGCGGATGCTTTCAATACAATCGCGTGTAGATTACCATATCATCCGCAGACCTAAATTCTTTACACATACTCATAAGCAAAGCATACTAGAGGCTGCTGTTGTATTAGAAAGAAAGAAGATACACCTGAATGATAAAGCGAGATTGAACATAATGAATATCAAAGCAATCACCCGCCGGATGTGGAGAAAGCATAAAATCAAAGTGATATTTATAGACCATCTTCAAATAGTAGGTCTTGAGAAAACACCGGATAGTAGGAACGATAAATTAGGTAGTGTGAGCGCAGGATTAAAAGAACTAGCTAAAGAACTTAATATTGTAGTAGTAGTCCTATCACAGTTGAATAAGGAGGGCGGAGTCCGCGATAGTGCTAACCCTGAGCAGGATGCGGATATAGTAATGAAGCTCGAACGCAAAGAAGGTGAGAGACAAGCAAAACTAAAAATAACAAAATCGAGAGAGACAAAACTAGATACGATAGATATGATATTCAATGGTAACTTGATGGAGTTTAATGAAGCCGATGAACATACAGGAAACTTTTAGGATGGTAAAATGATTTTCACACCTGAGACGGCTATTAAAGCGATTAAGGAACGCGACGAACTCAAGACACTCGTATCCGCTCAGGATAAGCGCATCGTCGAACTACTTACCGAGCGCAACGCTATACGTGAATGGAGTATGAAGCGTTACGAATACCTTGCAAATGAAATAATCGATAATTCCGAGGATAGAAATATTCTCGGTAAAACAAACGCGGAGATCGAGGAAGTAATATTATTTCTAGATACTCATTTTGAAGGATGGAGGAAATAGTATGAAAGTAAGTGAACTGAAATTAAATAGCTCGTATCGCGGTAAAAAAGAACCATATAGAATATGGACAATAATCAAGATACGTAATGGGTGGGTATGGTATGCAGATAGCAAATACCCTCTATCGTCACCATTTAATGACACGTTACTATCGTTCGCGCGATGGGCTAAGGAGGAGGTGATAGATGCTTAAACTAATACTTATCGCGCTATTCATCGTAGGGATAGCATACATGGCATTTGAGGCGGCAACGTTCGATTACACATATGGAGGAAAGATTCACGGGAGGTTGAAATGTTAGTACCGAAATTCGATAACTGCTTCGGGTGTCCATCTGCGAAGGATTGCGATGCTTTCGATCACGGAAACTATGACCGCGAATGTCCGAACGGATTGACGGATATAATTGGTTTTGAATATATCGTCCGGCTTCTCCGGGCATTTCTTTCTATATATCCTGATACGGTATTCACACGGCTTAGTGATGGACAAGAGGCAGATAATGGACACGTCTTTGTAGATCGTCTCAAGGACGCGGTTGATGGGTTGGAAAAGGCAATAGATGGGAGGCAAAAGAAATGAAACATATCTGCTCGAAGCTCAAGCGCCTATTCGCAGATTGGCAAGCCTCGCGTGCCAGTATGCCCGATGTCGAGGTTCACGTGGTATAAAAACAAGGAGGCTAACAATGGTAACAAGTGAAAAGGTGACATCGTGTGCGGATTGTCCTATTGAGAATTTTTGTAGTGATGCAGAATATGATGACTGCTTCGGGTGTCCATCTGCAAAGGATTGCGATGCTTTCGATCATGGAAACTATGACCGCCGGCTTCTCCGGGCATTTCTTTCTATATATCCTAATACGGTATTCACACGGCTTAGTGATGGACAAGAGGCAGATAATGGACACGTCTTTAAGGTAGTGAAGCATGACTAAAAAGCAAGAGACCGATAGCACACTGAATAAACTGCGCCTGATAAATTACAGCGTATTCCATTTTAATGACAACCGGCGTATGCCAGCAGGATTATTCGGTCACGCTGATCACGAGGTATTTGGGGATTATGCAGTATTCCTGATACACGACAAATTTCCCGGTGATGCTATCCGCGACAGTCAGAAACCATTTATCGGACATATCAATCGAATGGGTTGCAATAACGTGATAATGCAACTTAACGACGGGTCGGATATAGCGGGACTAATCGAGGAAATTATCAATATTGAGGAACGGTTACGCAAAGGTAAAGACTTACCTGATATGAAGTTTAGTATCAGTAAATATTATCCTAAGAAAGTGGAATTAAGAAATAAAAATATCGAGGACAAGGAGTAAAAATATGAGCAGAATGAGAATACCGAATGAAAGCGGCATAGAAAATTTTAGAATGCTTTTGCAGGAAAGAAGAAAAATAAAAATAACAAAAGCTGTGAATGAAGAAAACAGGATAATAATACAGGCGGCGAAAAAAAGTGAAATAAAAATATTTTTTCACGCTCATGCCATAGATATGGACTTACCCCGCCAGTGTCCGAGGTGTCATAATACAAAAATAGAAATAGAACACGGAACATTTGAAACTTGGATATGGTGTGATGATTTGGATTGCCTTCTCGGAATGCGAATTGAGACAAATGACCCTATGGCAACCGAGGAAGAGGAAACACGGCGGATAGTCAAAATTTGGAATACCCGCGCAAGCGACAATGACGGTGACGGTTCTGTGAAGCGGGAATTACAGTAGGAGCTACCTATGACAAAACCATACCGTCCAGTCAATGGAACCGAAGGAGAAATATTCGAGGGAAAATATTGCAATCATTGCCGCCGTGAACCCATCGGGGATAGCATACATGGTTGTAGTATCCGAATGCGTGTCATGGTATATGAGGTTGGACACAAACTATACCCTAAACAATGGATTGAGATTGACGGCGCACCGCAATGCACGGCGTTTGATGACCGGGCGATCCCCGCGAAACCGCGCCGCCGAAAAGACCGTATTGATATTCAGAAAACGGAAAGGTTATTTTAGGATAGGAGAAATGGGTGTGCGTGTTGTGTGCGTTAATCGGGCTGATGTTTTGGAGTCTGTCGTTATTATTCGGAGGGAGGATAGAATGAAAAATAAATATGAGTGTATAAATTCAAAGGACTGTAAATCTCCTTTTTTCTGCTATCATCGTAAGGTGCATGAAAAAAGCAAGATGTGCGAAAAAGTTTGTAGGATAGGTGAAAACATAGGACTTGAGTATCGATGTATTGAAGTCAAGGAGGAAATATGAATTATATATGCGACCATGTTGACAAATGTACTGCGTGGATGAAATGTAGTGGGGCAAAGCCTCACAAAAGTAAAAAATTTCGGAGTGGAAAAATTTGTAATCAAGAATCTCGCCAATGTATAGCTCAGGAGGAAACGGTCATCTGTATTGAAGTCAAGGAGGAAATATGAAAATCACGAAGGAATATCTAGAAACCGAGGGCGCGAGTGATGCGGTACGCGATTGGTTCGCGTCAAGGTACCCTAATGGCATGGAGGTAAACGCGCTGGGCGATGAAGGATGGACTGCGCTACACAGTGCGGCATTGAGGGGCAACATCGACGTGGTGAAGTTCCTGCTCGACAACAATGCGGACGTGAACGCGAAGGATAATAATGGCTGGACTGCACTAGACATGGCGAATAACGGTGAAATCCGTGAGGTTCTACAAAAAGCTATGGAGGAGGAGAAAATGAAACCGGACAAGAAAGACGTGATTGAGTTCGTGCTTATTACGCTCGAAAGGGCGTTGGTGAAAGCCGGAGAAAAATACCTTAGCGAACACCCCGAAGAGTTTCAGGTGCGGGAGGAAAGCAAGTGATATTCACGAATGAGGACTGCATGGAACTCATGGCGCGGTATCCCGATAAGCACTTCGATCTTGCAATAGTCGATCCGCCGTATGGAATTTCAGATTTTAGCCCTGATGCTTGGCATGGAAGGGGAAAATTAAGGGATAGGGCTTTCAAAAGATTAAACAGTACTTTTGATAAAATAAAGCCAAATAAAGAATACTTCATGGAGTTATTTCGAGTATCGAAAAATCAGATAATTTTCGGCGGAAATTATTTTGAATTGCCTCCGACACGTGGAATTATATTTTGGGACAAAATGCAACCGTGGAAGAATTTTTCACAATTTGAGTATGCTTGGAGTAGTTTCAATGTTCCGGCGAAAAAAATTGAATTAACCAGCGCGGCATCTGAAAAAATTCACCCCACGCAAAAACCTATCGCGCTCTACAAATGGCTATTACTGAATTACGCGAAACCCGGCGACCTGATTCTTGATACGCACGTAGGAAGTGCATCAAGCCTGATCGCTTGTGAAGAACTTGGTTTTGATTATGTGGGCTGTGAACTTGATGCGGATTATTACCGCGCGGCTTGTGAACGGATTGAAAAGTACCGCTCACAGCCTCAATTATTTGCTGGGGAACTTCATGTACAAAACAAACAGAAACTCGATAATGAAAGAGGATTGTATGAATTATAATATGATTAACTCTGATGTGTTGGATGGACTTAAAACTCTTGAAAGCGGGAGCGGTACTACTGGGGTGGTTGCCCTAAAACACGGCCGGAATTTCATTGGTATTGAATTGAGCGAGGAATATTGCAAGATAGCTGAAAGATTGATAGGAAGTTCGGCTCCGCTATTTGCGAATAACAAGCAGGGACTGGAAACCGAAAAAGAATTATTTAATGAGGTGAAAAAATGACAAACACTATCATATTCGGATTATCCGGTGATATTATATGTGCATTCGGTTTCGGGATGATTGCTGGTGCTATAGTCATCGGAATTATAATATGTATTATATCGGGGTTCTATTATGGAAAATATAGTCGGTAAGGTTGTAGGAACGGATAAAGATGAAGCGGGTAATATTATCTATGTACTTACGAATGATGATATATCTGGGATAAGATTCACCGGCGATCAGTGGTGTGAAATTATCATCAGGGGTAGTCTATCATCACACTCACTTAAAGGATTGATACATCACTTTGCGCGGGTGGCGCTGAAAGAGTACAGAAAGATTAACCCAGAATACCACACCGAAGATAGTTTACTTAACGAGTGGAAGCAGCGGTTTGGGATGACTAAAACTATACGCAGTCCGGGAGGGGAAATATTTATTTACTGCATATCACTCGGAGACCACATTACTGTATCCGATAGCGGGATGATATGGGATCAGGATACATCATCAAAATTCTACGATAACATCCTACGGTGGGCAGTAGAGGATGCTAAAGTAAAAACTGATGAGTTTGAATCCGAAAGAAGGAGGAGGAAAAATAAATGACATTAGATAAAATATTACCACATATCCGAAAAGGTGCATGGTTTAAAAGGAAAAATGTGGAAATTAAGGAGGCATCGGGGTGAGTTGTCCATTAACACGGGATGGTAAATGCTATCTACAATCCTGTCCGTATTATAAGCATTGTAAAATAAAAGATGGAGGAAAAATAAATGACAATCGATGATTTAAAGTGTTGTGGGAATTGTGAATACTCATATCATTCTTATGAAGGAGTAGAATGTAAAAATAAAGATGTCGACGATAAGGAAGTGTATTGGAAAGAGATAAAATATAATCATACAAAATCTATGGTTAGTTTTTCAACAGTATGTAGTAAATGGAAATGGGATGAACTTATTGCTGAAATAAGAACAATGCCTAATCATATACATGAAAATAAATAAGGAGATTTTATGTCATTAGACAGACAAGATGTAATAGACATATCCGGTAATCGGGATGCTGAAACTGGCAAAACATTTAGGAACGGTGACAGGAAAGAGTTCCATCACGGAGCTATCCATAATACCCTTGCTAATCAAGCGCGGTATCCTAACTTTATAAAAACAGTATTATGCCAGTACCTACTTGGTGTAACCAATAATGACACGCATAATCCATCGTTCGGACGGATGCCAGAATATATCTGTGAAGCGTATGAGAAGATGCTTACAGCCCTCAAGACCATCCGGGATAGCGAGTATTGCAGGGAGAATGAGCTTATGATGGCAGTTATATATGATGTGCTAGAGGGTAGTGATGGCGGTATAAAGAGCGATAAATAGTAATGCTATTTAGGAGCGTTATCAACGAGTATATCTCCTGTAAGTTTAGTACCCAACGGAGTTTTCTCTTTGGGTTTGCTTGATTTACCACTGCCTTTACCTTTCTCCCGTGCTATATCATATTGTAATTGTTTCAACATAAGGTCTGTTGCATTCTTTGCGCTTGAGATATTTAGAGCATTCAGCATCTTTTCTTTCTCGATAGCGTTCTTTTCAGAAGCCATCTGCTCGGCAGCGCTGAAATCACCTTTACCCTTCACTACAACGTACTTACCTTTACCTTTATCGTATACTATCTTACCACCACCATACTTGTTAGCTTGTGTAATAAGATACTGATTTGTGATGGCGTTATTAGCGGCATCCAGTAATCCCATCCCGATACCACCGCCCATCACAGCGAGAGATTTATTAGCGGCATCCCCCGCATCTTTAGCAGCGCCACCACCAAACAGGGCATTAAATGGTGCAAATTTAGTTTGGTACGGCAGTTTCTTAAACGGCATGAGTTGCGCTTGTAATCCTTCCGGTAATGCTTGCTTAGTCTTACCGCCGAGATTACGGTTCATATTTTTAAGTTCTTCTTCCTTATCTTCATATTTAGGTGTAGTGCCACCCTTTTTAGGTGTAGTGCCACCATTCGGTATAATAGTTTGTTTTATTACAGGTGGTTCTTTTATAAATCCTAATTCGTATTGTAAAGCAGGTTCTATTTTACCAGATAAAATATTTTCCCAATCGAAAAACTTTCCTTTATATGAAAACTGATATATTGGTTTACCAGATTTTACCCATTTAATCAGACTATTTTTAATTTCTTTTGGTACAGATGGTGTTTTGCCTACAAGGCTTGTAATAGCTTGTATTTGTTTATTTAACTTATCTTTAGATAGCATACCTTGTACTTCTATAGCTTCTTTAGGGTTACTTATTGCATAACTTGTTTTTCCTAATACAAGTTGTTTAGCTATACCTTTATTATTATCTGGAATTTCAATACCTTCTAATTCCATATCAGAAATTACTGCCATATAATCCTCCTTACTTTAACACCGTTGCTTTCATACTCGGTAATGCAAGACTAGCTAACTTAGGCTTCTTTACCGTACTTGATAAACTGGATAACTGTTGCTTCTCTAAATTTCCTAATGCAGCTTTACGCATCTCGGTAGCAACATCCGTCTGTGGTTTTTCAGATGTAAAACTTGCATCAAAGTTTTGCCTATATATTTTCTGCTTAGTCGGTACTATTTCTGTATCAAATATTTTATCAACATAAGCAGCGCTATTTCCTCTCCTTATTAATCCCTGAGCGGATTGTGCAGCGTCGATAGATGCTTGTCTTTTCCAGACAGGTATCTCTGGCTGATTATTTTTATTATTATAAAAATCGATTATTTTCTGATAATCCGCCATTGTTTTTGGTATTGCAGGGGTTTGGGTTTGTGGAATAGTTCCGGGTGCTATAATCATTAGAATCCTCCTCGTCTTGTCCTATCAATATCTATAAGTTCTAAAAATAAATCCTTCATTACTAGCTTCGGGTTCGCTATCGTAGTCGTTTCATCGCCTTGCCATGTCCTGTAAATGATGAAATCTAAAGTGAAACTATACCCGTTTATCTGCAATCCTGTATTGAAAGATAAACTATTAGGATACAGTGTATTATAATTCGTTTTTGAAAAACTGTAAAGAGAAGTATCTGTTGTTGCAAATGGGTTGAAATCCTTTAGTATATTAAAATATATGTGTGTAAACTGAGCCATCGCAACGCGTAATGTAAAGTTATTTAGTTCTAACCGGCGTATCTTTTTCATTACACCCGGATTATCAAGGCTCATCTCGTGCGTCATAAGCACTAAAACTACCTTATCCCAATATTCATTGTTATGTATCATGGTATCACGAGCATAATCATCATCAACTTCAAAGTTTATCACCTCTACTAAATCTGCGGCATCATCGTATCGTAATCCACCGATCATGGATTTGAATAGCTTAGAGAACATTATGAACGATATATAATGTCCGCTTCCTGTAGCTGCTATTATAGCAGCGGGTGAAGCATACTGAACACCGCCGATGTATCCGGTTGTTAATGAGTTCTTAGCATTATACCCGTATATTCTCCATGAGTTCTTCACAATATCGAATATAGCTACTCCGGTATCTATACCATGAGTTGATAGATTACGGGAACCGGCAATATTAATATTTATCCAGATTGAGTTGTTTCGCTCATCTATCGAGGCGTATTTAGGAATAGCGTGTTTATTGATGTATGGTTCTACATTTATACCAATGTCGATGATATTTCCTTCTACAAAAAGATATACCGATGAATCATTGAATAGTACAGCTATCTTCCCGAACGCTGCTAATCCATACCTATCTTCTTCATCTAATCCCTGTTTCACTACAAGGTTGCGGGATAGATGTAGCGCATCAGAGCCTTGAATAAGATATGTTTCCCGCTTAGTCGAAACCCATAGACCATAATCATTAATATCTCCAGATATAGGTTTATCTGGGAACACCCATGCGTTTCCTCTATCATAATAGAATAATCCACCCTCTGCAATATAAAGTGCATTGTTCTTATAATCTAGCCCGGTATTGTAAGTTTTACCGACGATGTAATCTGTAAGGAAAAACCTTTCATCATCCCATGATTTCCACGGAACAACTGCATTGAACGATTCTTTTTCTGTGATGGATATATCCCATACCTGTACTGTATAATCGGAATCACCGGTGGCGTTTGTTTTTATTGCAAATAAAACTCCGTTACTTCGACCTAATATAAAAGATTTCTTAGACGTGAACTCAAATTCATATTCAGTAGCAGTTTCAGTTATTGTAATAGTTTCAGCCATAATTTTATTTATCCGATTACCATTTTCATACATCTCTACTTGCGCGGCGGTTAGTGGGGCATCTGGGGTTTCATCATTTCTTTTCGCTCTAAATTTTACTATATATGTAGTTCCTTCATACACATAAAATACTTTTGTACAACAAAACCCACAATCCGCAGATGCGGATGTTATTGTAATCTGCACAGCTTTCTTATTTACACTATCTAGTGAATCTGTTATATTCACAATAGTAACAAGTATCGCCGGTGCGCCTACATAATATATTACCCCAAATTCTACAGGGGTAGCGGTAGTGTTTGTCTTTATTGTCATCTCAGGTTTGAGTATTGTTTTACCGCCATCTTGAGCAGTATAAAGTAAAATATTATCAACATTAAACACATCAGAGTTGAATTTTTTATCGAGATATAATTCACCGGCGCGTTCAGTTCCCCATGCTCCGATGGTATATTCACCGGAATTATTATAATACCCTCGCAGTAATCGCGTAGCCTCCGGCGCTCCGTCCACCGTAGGGGTTGTAAGCATATAAAATAGCCAATACTTCCATCGAAGATTTTCAGTAGTGCCAAGCGTAGCAGGATTAAACTTTGTAGGATAACCAGTATTAAGATTTAAAGGTATTTGATAATTAGGCAATACAGGAACGTTATACAGATCGATTGTACGATATATATAAAAAGTTGTTGCCGCAGATGCTGTAGAAGAATTTAATGTAAGAACAGTATCGCTTGTAATAGACAATACTTTTGCTATTAAATTTGTATCTAATCGTATATAATCACCCACATTTAATTCAGTAAGAAATTTAGTACCAGTTCCTGTTAATGTATTATCAGGAGTGCTTACAGTCCACACAACAGTTCCTGTACCCTTTACCCCATCCCATGTCTCTGTATCTGTAGTATAATTGAAATACGGTCTTATAGGTACTGGTAGATGCTGATTAAGTTTCTGCTTGTAAAACAAATCTGGCGGGATGTAAATATCGAGGAGTTCGCCAGATACAAGCGGGAATATATTTTTGGTAAATTCTATCGTAGTCATATCTTCGACACAAGCGTAGGTAGAAGCGGTGTACTTATATGCCCATCGGTAGAAATTTTGACCATCGTGCAGGATAAGATAGTTGTTTATTAGATAAGAAGTAGAGGAATTGTATAATATCCATCGTGGGGAAACTATTTTATGGGACGTAGTAAGAGTGAGTGTTCCGGTGGTTAATGCGATTTCATCGCTTATTGTATTTCTTTCTATATCATACCAAGTTGTTAGAATAATAGTTCGATGGCATAAGGTAGGAACTCCCGCTATATCCCGAATATAAAATATTTTATAAAGCGAACCGAGCGTAGTGGTCGGTGGTTCTATTGAACTCGATACGACACTTGCTTTAACGTCATACACAGTTCCTGGGTCAAGTGTAGTGTCGAAATCAAGCCAAGTATAGGTATGTAATTCAAAAACACAAACACCTATCGTTCCTCCTGATGTGGTATAAATATAAACAAATTTTTCTTCGCAAACAATAGAATAAGCAGAATTTGTAACAGTAATGGTAGAATTTATTGTAAGTTCTGTTGCACTATTAAATCCTGTTATATATCTTGTTTCCTCGCCAATTATTATAGCATCACCTATCGAAATATAATTACTCCATGCAGAGGCAACAGATAATGTTACAGTAGTACCGTCCGCCGTAACTCTACCCGTTCCACCTGAAATTGTATCACCCGCCGGTATTCTGAATACATCGAGATGCGATATTGCCGCGCCTATATTGTGTGCATACCAATCTCCGTAGGAAGAATGAACAAGATAATGAGTTGCGGTTTGTGTGCTTGCATAAGCAAAATGTGAGTTGTTCATCTGAAAGACTTTCGTTGTCGGAACAAGAACTACCGATGCTGTCGGAGTACCGTCAACATTCACACTGCCTGCCGTAGCTCCTTTTACGGAAGCGGTGGCAAGCGGTACTGTATCCGGGACATAACTTTGACCTATTGGTACAACTTTATCGAACGGCTTATCTGTAACCACATAGGCTATATATCCATTTTTAGTCGCTTTTTGGCTAACAAGCGAGATTGTCGGATAATAAGATGTTAATGAATCCTGCCAATATGGATCATGTGAAAGACATATAAAATTGTCGATACAATACTTGTCCAAGCCGGGGTAAGTTCCCGGATTTAGGCTTGTCGGGGTTATACACAATCCTGCGTTCATTATGCTTTTCAGTTTCATATTGTAAGACCATAGCGCAAGGCTTTGGTCATCATCTTTCTTCGATGAGTTCCATACGAGATATACGCAAGGTTCTAGTACAACTAATTCGGATTGTTCCTCATCGACTACGCTTTTAATAAACACATCGGGGTAATCGGTATCGAAAAATAAAGTATTCAATCCGTTAGTTGCATCTTTCGATATAAGGTTTGCTATCTCTCCAATATAGTTCCACTTTGAACTGCCATTATATTCTAGTAATCCTTGATTACTGATTGCCTTAGCTTGTCCGCTTCCTTTGATATACCGGATGCGATAATCGATTGCATTGCTTATCGTATTCATTATTGTCTTAGCGCCGTTCCGTCCTTCGAGACCGTTAGGCGTAGGGCGTAAATTGATAAGTTCATTTACTTCATCAGCCTGATGCGCTACCGATGACATATTCATTCCGCGAATAGATGAAAGGTTTATCCGTTTACGCCGACCTATCATTATCTCCACCTTCCTATCTGACTTTCCGGTAATCCGAGAGAGTTATTATACCTGCCACATCTTTCGGAGTTTTCCGATTCTCTTACTTTATTCAACTGTTCTTCATATAATCTTGCTTGTGCCATCGCTTCCTGCATCCTGCTTTCGTTCTCAAGCGCATATTGTTTAGCAAGCATAGTAATAAAATTATGCCTGTTTATGGGTATCGGAGGTACATTATCTCTATGAAGTATGTAATAATTGCTTGCAGTAATTGCAGCATCGAATGCTGAATCGATTTGAGCGGTAACACCATTGGTAACTAAAACAGTTCTGTGTTCAGTCCCGACGGAAAGAATATCACCGACAACAAGTTTCCCGTTAAATCCTACGCCGGTCGGTGATGCTGTCACAGATGTTTCACTCGCAGACAAAGCGCCCGCTCCGCGTTCTAATACATTCGACGGTTGATACACATACGAAAGCACTAAATCTTGAAGATTTACTTGGTCTCCATACCCTACTGTGGTATCAGGTACTTCGGTTAGGGTGTTCTGTGAAATCCATAATTTCTTCATCGAGCTTGTTTGAGGATTTACGAGATATGTAGCCGATGCTACATCCGCAGTAGCGGCTACAGCGAATGTTATTCCTGTAATACTATTTACCGCAGTAACTAAAAGAACCTGACCACCGGCTGTAACATAATCACCTGCTTGTAGGAATCCACCCCACGCTGTAGCTGTAGTAGCAGTCTGCATAGAACCACTCACACCAGATACCGATAGTAGTCCGTTACCAGTAATCGCAGTAATACTTTGAACTTTACTTATCCGCACATACTGACTATTTGTATCGAGCATTACTACAGGAGGGTCAAACCATTCCCCCATATCATCGGCATAAAGCACCATATAATCATCTCCGGCGGTGTACCTGTTTACAAGATAGGCTTCCACCGGTACTTTATCTGGGATGAGATTCATGGTTATTTTTCTTTGACCGGATTCGTCAATGGCATACGCATAAGGTCTACCCTCATTTTTCATAATGCTATTTTTATACTGTGTGGATAGAAGGTCGAAGGGCTGATAACCTACTATCTTATTATCCTTACAGTCGGATAACAGTTTAGCTTCAATGAAATCATCCGGTAGATTGTAAATATCAATGTATCTTTGATATTTTATGTATGCTTCCTTTACAGCTAACTTCAATCTATTATTAGTCTCGGTGAGCGCCCGGTCGATATATGAATAGATTTTTTGCTCTGAATGAGCGGAACTCAACACCACTGTTTCATCATCGACATCGCTACGAAGAATAGCGGCAATATCACGATAAGAGGACATTTCATACCTCCCGAACTACATTGACATTATATCCTGTATCTTAAAATAAATCAAGGGCGTGAATAAAAAAAGGGATGGCTGCTTTCGCATTGCCACCCCTATCCACTTATGAGAGAGCTTATTTTATAAGTTCTTCCAGCCCCCATACCTTTTCCCAATTTTTAGCGTTATGCTTTATATTGTGCTTTTCAAGCACGGTCTTTCTCGCTTCCGAGCCTATCTTTGCTCTCCACTTCGGGTCGAGTATCATATTAGTGAGAGCTTCCTTCCATTCTTTAGGAGTAGTTACAAGCACTCCGTCTTTACCGGATGTAATCACCTTATTGAATGGAGGTATATCCGAAGCTATACAAGGTATCTCAAGCACACCATACTCCATCCATTTGATAGGGGATTTACTGCGATTAAATTCATCGTCGATGAGCGGGGCAATCCCGATGTCAAAGTTAATAAAGTTCCTGCCGTATTTCTCAATCCTATCCCAGGGTACGAATGTAACCTTACGCGCTACCTCGTCAAATCCAAAGTTCTCGAACTGGAAAGGATACCCAACCATCGAGAAATAAAGGTTTTCGTTCTCTTGGAGAAGCTCTTTAATCTGTTGGATAATCATTTCTATATCTTCATAATGCGAAGGGCTTCCGTGGAAACCAAGAACCACCTTATCATTATTCTTCCTTGAGAAATAGTTTCTACGCATCGCATGAAATTCTTCCCAGTTATCAGCGTCGATACTATTAGGAAGTACAATATAAGGTAATCCTTTAGCCTTGCGGTTAAACCGTTCTACAACACGCTCATTACCTTCATCATCTATAAAGGTGCGTTTAGGGTCTGTCTCAAGGTTATCCGCTAGTTCCTGTGTAGTGACTGTGAATATATCACAATTCTGAGCCATAGTACACACTTCAAGGATTTTCTTTTCATCGAACTGAGTGAATGCAGGATTATTTTTTCTTACTGCAAATAAATTATCATCCATTTCTACAATCACTTTTGTATTCTTTTTCTTAGCGGCTTTAATAAGCGACATTAACTCCATTGAATAGAAACCATGAAGAATAATAACATCAGCCTTACTAATCATAACAGGGTCTGGTGATTCTCCGAATACAAAATTTATCCTTCCAAAGTATTTCTTCTTCAACTCTACTACAGGTTTAGTTATTCTCCATACAGTAGTTCCCGCGTTGGAAGGAGCCATAATATACACAAGTGGTAATTCATAATTCGGATGGTGCATAAAAAATACCTTGCTCTCACATTTTTTACTTAGGCTTGCATATAACTGATTATCCTTATAGAAATGGGATACCTGTAATCCAAAATGTCCATGTCCATGTATATCATCGCGGAGAACTATAATGTTAAATATACATGGACTATTCAAATCCTGTACCACAATATTAAGTAGGAACTGTTGGAATGTGAACGCCCAAGTTACCCCGTATGCTTTTTTCCATAAATCTTTATACATATTGAAAATATTATCGTATGTCTTGTAAGTACACATAATGAAACCGGTATTGAATACACGCATGAATTTTAATGAAATATCGCCGAGTAGATTCTCAAGTTGTTCTGGTTGTACTTTAAAAATGCTCTGGGGCATACCATCTTTGAGAATTTGTTTACCGGTCTCATCCGTAGCTTGAGGGCATACATCCCTGTATTCATCTTCAAGGTATTGATTTTCACCTTTGTTATACGATAACCCAACATCTCCTAATCTCAAGTTGTTTATAATATTCCATTCATTAGCATTAAGATCGCGCTGAAATATACCGTCAGCATCGGTAAAAATAATCACATCATCATCTTCCGCTACTCGAATATCTTTCAGAAAATCCCCATGCTGTAAGCATAAATTCTGATTCATACTTTCCATACTGTCGATAGGTTTTTCAATGAAATGGATATGTGGACATAAATCGGCGAGTTTTTGTCTAAACTCTGTGACATAAAATTCAGATGCGTTAAATCCGATGGTTATAACAAACCTTTTCACCCTAAGATTATCTTCCATCTTATCGAGACTGATAAGATATGGAAGCGCCTTGAGGACATAATTCCTCGTAATACCAGTACCAATAAACACGGTTCGCTCTTTCATAAGTGTTCTCCTTGTATTTTGTATATGAGTATATACTCATATAAATAGCATAACATAAAAAAATCCCCCCGTCAAATGACGAGGGGAGTATATTCGGCTTTTCCGAATTACTTAAATCTGAACGGTACTTGATACTGACCGATGTAGATACCGGTAAACGCAAGAGCGGATGCCGAGTACCCTGTAAGACCGGCGGTAAACGCACCAGTAACAGTGAAACCTGTCTGCAATGTAGCCGATATACCAGTAGTAGAGTTATCGACAACAGTAACGTTGACGCTTTCACCACCGATAGTCAGAATATCCCCTACACGGAGAGTTGCGCTGATAGGCGCGGCGGTTACGTTTATAGCTGTCACGCAATCATCGTAAGTAAAATAGAAGGCTGCCTTAGCACGCCCCTGACTATCTACGTTACGCTGAGTATCGCCCTTAGCAGCACCAGTAATTACTGTACCAGTTCCAATGCCTAAGAAACGAGACCACATAATATCCTGAGTTACTTTCTCAGATGCGGTCAGTTCACTACCGGATACAGAACCAGATGCTCCCTGAGCTATAGCAGGATACGATGATTTAATAACACGCCCATCGATGCTCCATACAAGAGTAGTTCCGGTAAGGTCGGAATCAGCCGTTACGGCAGATACATAGTTCACGTAAAGACCTACAGCGCCATTCCATATTACCCATGCGTACTTTATGGCAGCAAGAGCATTTACGGAACACGCAGCGACAGCACACATATCACGAGCGCCAGCCTGTGAAGCTACACCGGCTGCGGTAACTTTAAGAGCATCACCCTTAAAGAACCGCGTAGCAGCGGCTACGCTTACATACATATAGGTCGTGCCATTGATGTTCATGGTCTGACCAACTCTACCCTGAATAGGGGTGGTATCTACTTGGTAGATGTTTTTTCCGTATATGTTACTCATTTTCCACCTCCTTATATGCCAAGCGCGGTAGGCAGCTTGATGATGCACTGTCCGCGTCTGGCTTCGGGGCTAACATAGAACAAGGTATTGGCATACAGTGTCTTAATCCACTGGAACCATACACCCGGTACTTTCTCTACTGCGGATTCTTTGAATGAATCCTTAGTAGCACACAGATGAAACTTATCGACATCGCTGAATAACATGATGGTATTGAGCGGGAAGATCATAGTAGCATCCTCCTCGGTTTCCATTTTCATCATGTTGTTGTCAACAATAAACGGTACACCGTTGATGACAGTAGCATCGCGTCCGGGCATCCATTCCATTACGTTCTTGATGACATACTCATCGACACCACTGGATGACCATACGATACTTTCCTTAGCGTCCTGGATAAGCTCGAACATTTTCTGCGATATAACACCTACCTCCGGCTTTTTGTATCTCCGTTTCATAAGGTCTATACTACGCTTGATAATGTCCAGAATACACGGGACATTGGTAGTAGTAGAGTTAGTCGCGGAAATAAGTTTAGCACGGGTATTGATATTGGTATAAAGATAAGCAATATCAGCGTTAGTACCGCTCGTAAAGTCTAACACTTTAGGACGGAAGAACGGGTAAGCTGAAATATCTAGTCCACCGTAATCATAATCGGGGTCAAAAAGGTAATTCATCATACCTTCGATGTTGTTAAGCGCAGGAGTAGCACCCGATATATTGGAATTGTACGGGGATGTGGTAGAACCGACCGCATTGACTACGCCTTTACCATTGTAGATAGCGTAAGCAATTTCTTCTTTGAGTTGGTTCTTAAAAGTGGCAAAGAACTTTTGAAGGTCGAGTACCACTTCGGTGGTTCTTCCGGCACGCATCAGTGATGCTTTCAGGTCAAGGTCGTTATCGTCCCATCCCATCGAGATACCGCGTTTGTTTCCCCAAAACTTAGTGATGATAACATTACCGTCAACTGATTTCGATACGATGTTGTCACCTGTTTTGATAAGATTACCGTCCTGCCGTTCCGTGATGTTCTGCACCTTCGGTATCCTGATAGGATGTTCCTTCCATGTACCATCGAAAGGTTCAAACTCGGAAAAACTCTCATCCGGTTTCGGAGGAGCGCCATCCCTGATACCGATTATACCATTCTTCTTCATTCTCTTGAATTGAAGAAGGTCTATTTTTGTATTGAGCAGATCGGTAGTATCTGAAAATTCGCCTATACCGACTTTATCGATAAGGGCTAACACATCTGCACTTGGCATATCCTGTCTCCTTTTTAGTATTTTCTCTCATTTGTGGATATGCCTTTTTGAAACTATTAACCTTCTAATGCGTTCTGATGAACAGCTTTCGTATCGTACTCACGTGCAAGGTCTTTCAAATATTGAGCCTTGTCAGTTATCGGCGGTCTTGCAGGTTCTGATTTCGCAGCATTGACATCGGATGAATAACCGCCTGTAATTTTCTTTAATGCTTCATCTCGTTCCGCAAGCTGCTTTTCAAAACCCTCACCCATTACAGCATATCTAGCTTTCTGCGGAGATACTCCACTCGCTACAAGGTTATAGTATTCCGCTAACTGGTCGGGTGAAAGTTTCTCAGCATACTTTTCATTGAACTCATTCATAGAGCCTTTCAGTTCACCGTACTTATCAAGGTACGGGACTATCTGCGGAGCGAGCATCTGCGCCACCTGCATTTTATCCTCATCGGATAAACCAGAAAGCATCTGCATTAAACCCACATTCTGATTCGGCTGTTCCTCGTTATCTTCGGATTGCTCGTTAAGACGATTGATAAGAGATGGGTCTTTCTCTAATAGGGCGCGTAAAAAATTGCTTTCATTCTCAAGCTGCTGTTTCTGCGCTTCCCATTCCCTTACCGCATCCGCATGACTTTGTGTCTTTTTAGTGTAGTCTGAATGTCGTAAAAAGGCATTCTTATAATCGCCTCTTAATTTTTCAGGCACTGTCGCGGATGTCTTTTCAATCAATTCTTCGAGCGTCATCCCTTCGTCGTAAGAAGGTTGTACGTTCCCGACTGCGGGCGCTTGCGCGGTATCCGATACGGATTGTGACTGCATTCCCATTACTGGGGTCATGTCGTCTGGGCTTTCAATAGGCATTATTGTCCTCCATTTAGGATTTCTTCTTGAACCATCGCCACGAGTTGTTGAGGTGTAGCATTAGGATTATTCCTTTTAGCTATCTCAAACTCTTTCCGTATAAATTCTTCACCCTCCTCTGGTGTTTGTATTATTCCATTATTAAGCATTAATTGTAACTGTTGCTCGATGAACTGCTGCATAACAGCTTCACCGTCATCGGGAGCAGTAGTAGGCTGTGGTGCGACCGGCTGTATCCCGCCCTCCTGTCCTATTGCAGGTGGAACTTCTTGTGGTGTTTCCATCTGGTTTACAGGAGGCGCAGTAGGTTCAGCCGGTGGGGGAGGCGCTGTTAATTTCTGCATCTCCACATCCATTTTAGCCATATTAAATTCTAATTCTTTTCCAGCAGCTACGAGTTTCTTCATTTCCAAATCGTTTTGCATGAGCAACTGGTCTTTCATCGTTTTCATAATGTCTTTATTCAATAATCCCGGCATTATATTATCGAGCGGGATTAAGAAGTTCTTATTATCAATACTACCATACTTCATTAATTCTTTCAAGTATTCAATTCTTTCTATAGGGGAAAGCATATTAGCGTCGGTAGTTTCAGTAATAATGTCATATCTATCATAATCCACAAACATCTCTTTTGTCAAGTCTATCATTTTATTGTTCAAAGGGTCGTATACTTGAATATTGATTCCGATAGATACTATTTCTTCAATTCCTTTCAGTAGCTTTTTACCTAATAGGATAAGACTATCTTTTACCGGTTGTAGTTTACCCTCAAGCCTCATCATCCCGGAGTCCTGTAATATCTTCGCATGAGCGCCTGAATATACACCTTTTACATTTTGACCCTGCATAATCTTTTGGATACCGGTAATATTCTCTGCAAAGTTTTCTTCGTTCTTTATAGCTGAGATGGCGCTATCAGGATTCATCTGTACTATCGGTACTATCTGTACAGGAGGAGCGCCGCTATATTGCATAGGAATAGTCATGCCGGGATAAAGAAACATTTCACCTTCTTTAGTCGTAACACTATCGGTTACCATCGCGGGAGGTAATGCCAGTAATGCTCTATTCCAGTCCGCTTGCGATTGTATTCTATTTTCAGCATCCTGATGAGGTTTCATTAATTTTACCTCGGATATACCCCACCATCCATCTGTCTGATATGTTCTGAAACACTCTATAGGCATAATAGGCAGTATCGCTTCTTGAAGGATAGTATTACCATACCTGACAAACTTAACCCATCTATCAGGGTTTCCGGTATCAGGATATACTAAATCCTGCCTGACTATTATTTCCTGCAATTCAATAATATCCATATCTTTCTTAGATTTTATAGTATCCATTTCTTTTGAATCTGGATATTTCCTGACTATCCAAAATTTTCTCAGCTTATATCTTCTGACTGACCAACAACTCTGAGACCAAGTATCCGCTTCCTTATCTCCGCATATACTTTTTGCTTTCTCATACCGTATAAAAAATGGGATTTCTTTTTTCTTCTCTTTATTCGTATCATAATCGAGATACATAAAAGCATGGTCATGTATTGCAATCTCACGGTATCCTTTTTCCATCTCGGACTGAAACTCTTTTCCGAATACTGTCTGAAAGATGAGTGAAAATATCCGCGATGTTTCTTTCTGTTTACTTTTTTCATCGGCGTACATATTAGGTGGCATTGCCGATAGGGTAATATTTGCTTTACGTAGAAGCGATGTCTGTGTTTCTACAAACGGGAATATTTCATTGACCACTCTTTGAGGCAATTTCTGATCGGTATTAAACTGGTCGATTACCTCATCTTCAAAATACCATGCAAGCTCACCGGTGTATTTAACCTGATGGCTTTTATCCATTACACTCTTTACTTCGTTATTCCATTGGATACCGTAATAATACTTTTCCAAAATCTCGTACATATCTTTTCGCTCATCGGAAAACTTATTAGTTTCATTCGCTATTTCATTTAGAAAAGTAGCGACCCTTCCTTTTTCTTCTTTATTCTTAGTTTCATCTGTCTCTTTGGGCAACCCAGTTTGAGATTTGGTTTGAATTGGCATCTTGTGTTCTCCTTTCGGTAGGCGTACCTAACTCGAACGTTCTCTTAATCGGTGTCTGTGTGGACATATACGCGCTTACCGCGAGCATCGTCCCGATAACTCTATCGTCGTGTCCGTAAGCAGCTTCGATCTTCTTATTTTTCTTTCTACTGTACGCTATCATTTCCTTTAAAAGCTCTTTACTCCTTATTACAATTTTATTATCACTTAAAATCTTACGAAAGTCAATTACCATAGCGGTTTTACTGTAATAATCCATGTGAGTTCCTACATCCGGGGATATAATCTCACCTCTTAAACTAGCTTCATCGGTTGTCCGAAGGTAAAGATTGTTATATTTCCTTACATCTTTCAACTCATGGATGATAGTAAAGGCTACTCCATTCCGTTCTATATTAAGAAACGGACTATTATAATATATCATTATCTCATACGCTTTTCTTATAGCGATTTCAGGATAGATAACATCCGTGTATTCTGCTACCTGGATGAGTTTTCCTTCATCATCTCCTTTTCTTCCTATTTTGAATATCTCGATGCAGGTAGGGTCTTTAATACCTTCCGATGTATCGCATCCGGCGATATAGTTTTCATGCGGATGAGGAAACTCCCAGATAGATAGATGTTTACTTAATGATATTTCATCTGATACTGCTATCTTTCCATCCCTATCAAAGAAAGTATCTACCACAGTCAATGGTTCTTTCTCGTACCTATTCTTACCATTCGCATCATCTAAGGCTATCACAAGGTCTGCAAAGACCTTCTCTGACCCTGTATCCACATAATCACCATATAATCGTCTGCGTTTTTCTTCATCGGATTTAGTACCTTCAAGCAGTTTATCCGCAGCGCCTTTAGGAAGAAAGATATTATCGTATGTCGATACCTCTATGAAATCCACATCATTAAGGATTCCTTCTTTGAAAGGCGAGAAGAAACGCTCATTAGTCCATCCACCGATAGCCGGTGTCATCGTTATTATAATATGCCCATTACAACTTACAGTACGTGCGTAACATTCCTCATAGATTTCTTCGCTTAACGGTTCTTCATCGAACCATACTAAATCAACTTCGGCAGACTGGAATTTAGATTGTCCGCCTGTTGTCTCTTGTGATTTGAATGTTATGATAGTACCGTTAGTCAGTTTAAGTATCTTATTGTTCTTGTTATAATCTAAGACATACCTTTCCGGTATCCGGTTTACTATTTCAGGAATTAATATTGGTGTTACCATGTTCTGCATATCGAGACCGATAACCCAGATGTTTGCCGGATGGTCTAGTTTTATCCACGGATGCTCACCCATAGCGAGTGATAGCACCTCATAGACAGCGCTGCGGGTTTTACCGCTACGGTTTCCGCCTTTCATTATACGGATTTGTTTTCGTGATTCATGGAATAGTTTTTGCTTTTCATGCGGATGATAAGTGTGTATAAACTCGTTAAGCCTTGTGTTTATCTCAGATAGAAGCGTTATGTACTTAGATAATAGAAACTCACTCGTGTTCTCTATATCCAACGATGTCAGGGGATTCATGTAATAAGACCTTCCTTGCTATTTTATTGAGAGCGTCAACCCCTGCCATCTTGCCAACAACTTCGTCAAGCTGTTCCAATAACCCTTCCATCGTCGCTGATTTCATCAGCATAGCGTAATCTTTCTCTTTATCGTCGAAGTTCTTCTTAACTTCCAATATCATCTTGAGAACCTTCTCAAGCATATTCACATCCTGAGCTTCATCCGCTATCTGCCTCATTTTCTCAAGCGTAGGCAGTATGACATCATTAAGCGACAATACACCTATAGTCCGTAACTTCTCTGAAATCTCTACCTTTTCTTCCTTTGGTGCTTCTTCCTCTATCGGTTTACCAGACTCCAATTCTTTCAGTATCTTGTACTTCGCATTAATCTCATCGAGATATGGGATGATGTACTTATTATTAAGGTTTTTCATCGCCATATTGAGGGATGTACCTCTTTTACCAGATATGTATGTCGCAATCTTTGTACGCTCATCTATGGCAATCCCGCCGGTTGTGATAGCCTCACTGTAAAGATTTACAAAGTTTTTCTGGATGTCAGTTAATTCTTTCATTTCTTCTCCATCCAGTACAAGCATTTTTCCTCGGTAGCGCGTACCTGTCTACACTCATGCTTACACCATCCGTCCGGCTCTGTGCTATGACCGGCGAAGTATCTGTTGTAGTAATGGCATGAACCACACTTATCAATAATACTCATCGCGGTTTTAAGGACATTGCCTCGTTTAGGCGGTTTTCCTTTAGGTTCTTTGTCGGATGTAATTACTACCTGTTTATTACTCATACACATCTCCTTTTTAATAGTGCGGGGTATGCGAGCAAAACATACCCCGCTATGAGTGGGTCAAGAAGGGTCAATCGGTAAAAAGTATTTCCTTATTCTTAATTAGTTTTATCCCACACTTCACCTGGTACGTTAGCGTGAAAGATAGGCTTACCGCATACCGGGGTTCTTTTCTTAGTGATGAATTGTACTACGGTATCCGGTAATGGTTTACGATTTGTGGATATGATAGCGAGTGTTTGCTCTTTACTCATCCGCTCATACATCTTGGTATGCTTGTCGTACATTGATAATCTTTTACGAGTTACTGTTTTCATCCGGCGCTCCTTAGTTATTCAATACGTTCATCACACCTTTAGCTTTCGGGGATGATTCTGTATAACCACAATACTTACACTCTAACGTTCTGAAACTATTTTTATCAGCGATCATCACCATAGAGTGCCTACCAGCTTGTACTTTATCCCCATGTTGAAGCCACACGCTCATCACGCGGATGACATACGAAAGGAAGCATAGAATCTTTCCGATAACTTTCTTCATTTTATTTCTCCTTTATTTTCCATCACTTTCTATCTTACCTAACTTGCCATCTCAGGTAAATAGTTTTTTCTCTATCGCGGATAATCGTGTTTCGAGTTCCGGTAGCTCGATGGTAACTTCTTCGCTTATCTTGATGTACGGATGCTTATCTATAAATTTTATAGTTTCATCATACTCTTCTTTCCATCCACCATCGGGGGTGAGTTGGGGTAAAGATAATGTGTTTTTAACCATTCTTGTAATGATAGCTTTCATGTGTTACTCCTTTAGTTTATCTCTCAATACTTTATTTTCCATCACTTTGAAAAACTCATCCACGAGACACCGACAATGCCTGCGTGTTTGTTTATCGAGTACGGTACAAGTACCATCCCAGTACATATATCCTTTATCCCAATGGTCGCATTCACCGCACTTCATATCCTACTCCTCGAACCATTCTTTTACTTTATGGTTAAAACGTTTCATCGCGCCCTTAGCGCCTTTCTTCGGAAGGAACGCGCTGCACCCGATGCACATTATCCTGCCCTGGGAACATTGCTGATCGGTCATGGATAGTTTTTTAGAGAAGAAGCAATCCTCATTTATTTTAGATACCATCGGGTACTCCTATTTTTCATCTATCACTATTATAGCACGATTGGTTTCTAAAGTCAAAGGGTTTTAGAAACCATATTTTTTGACCTCAACCATAGATTCGGGTGATGTTGCGGAAACCGGTAATTTTAGCCACCAAAACCGGGCATAAAATTTTCCCTGAAAATACCACCACCATACCCCTTGACCCGAAATAAAAACCATGATATACTTTATGAAAATCAGAGGAGAAGTTTATGCAGACATTGTATGAGATTTGGAGCGAGTTCTTATCGGGCACGCCGTGCTATAACAAAGCGAGAGACCTGACATATTACTGCACCCCGGCGGGTATCCTGCTCCGGGACGCTAATAAGAACCTCATCATACTAAAAGACGGCAGCCAGATCGAAGATGCCGGAAGCCCTGACTGGGAAGTACACTATTTTGCTAAAAGGGGGGCTTTCACAGAATATGTAAAGACCCACCGCATCACACCTGACGTTCAGCCCACGACCAAAATTGCCCCTAACCCATAACCATACTTTCTCCTCCCATACTCCCCCGGTACTAACCCCGCCGGGGGTTCTTTTTGCCCTATCCAACCCCCTAAATTTGCCCATATTAGCCCTCCTCAGACGGTTTACCCCTACTACACGCAGAATTTATCACACTACACCACAGAAAGACCATATATCGAGTATTCTCTAAATACGGTCACAATAGAATAATTGTCAGCGTCACCTTTTCTCTCTCTCTTTCATCACCCGTTTTGGTATCGTAGTTTTTAGTCCAAAATAGGTGAGGGATACTTATATACATTCATCTTTCGTATCCTACCCCCATTTTGCTAGGGGGGGGGGCTTTCACACACACACACACACGCACCTACACTATACTACACACCCATCACACCCCGCACATGGTGCTAGGAGCTATATTGAGGAAATACATTTGGGGACATCGGGATATTGTCTGCAATGTTGTATATGATTAGGTACTCATATATGAATGAGCAAGGAACACTATATCCTAATGAGGATTATCAATGAGGATTATCAATGATATAGGGTTGATGTTTTTTGAATACTTGTTATCTTGGATATATGATTGAAGTAGAGGGATAACAATACTCTAGAGATAATACAGGTAGAAAAATTTCGAGTACCCGCATAATTCCGTAGAAGTCTTAGGTACTCTCTCTAAAGGGGAAGGTACTAATAAAATATCATCCGGGAAACATCACCGCTTCTCTATGCTATCTTATTACCACACAATGATTTATGCAATTTATAGTATAACTCTCTACTATAATAGTATAATAATAATCAACCATAAAAAAATATATCCGTAAATAGTTGATATTTATCTAGGAATTGTATATACTATCCTGTATATATTATGTGAAAAGAAAGAATTATGGAGGTCAACCATGATTACCCTGACGCGGGACAACCACATCGATTGGGGAAAAACCATGTTTTTCGAAGAGCTATTTCGAGTACATAATCGATTTGCCCTCATGCTCGCCGTAGAGACACGGAACGAAAAAAAAGTCTTGGGCATCATCCGCAGTGAGTGCCCATCGTGCTTATCACCGCGCGGAGCTCATTAATTAATATCCATCGCGGGCGGTGCTTATCCGCCCATGCAATTATTTTTAGGAGGTCACTATGAAACCAGTGGAGTATAGTGAGGCGGTGCAGTATTGTAAACGCAATGAATGGCACATCGAAACGACGGAGGTGATCACCCACGAGAGCATCCGGGCGCGCGCTCTCTATGCGTTCAAACGTTACGGCGCAACATACCCATCAGCGACGCGCGAGGATTTCAGCCAATGCGCGGAACTGGCGTACTACACGATCCTACAATCGCGCGCTGGCGTAGTTTCACGGACGGAATTCTATCGCGCGTTCTACGGGGAAATATCAACGTATCGGGAAGGTTCGCGTCCATCCCTGAAACCCGTGATTTTCTACGATGAGGAACAGCGTCATCAGGTACGCGATGAGGAACATCGACATTTTCATCCCGCGCGCGCGGTGTATGTGACGGACTACGAGGAAAAACTTCTTGAGCACATCGAACACGTGGTGAATCGCGGGTATTATGAGGAAAAAATCAGATGTCACCTGTCGGCAATAAATTCACAAAAACGAAATTGTGAATATCTCTCCCGCTATCAATCATTATTGTCGGTCGAGGAGAGTTCAATATATTCGTACTCTATATTTGAAAACGCTCCCTCCGAATAGTCTACCCAAACATCATCCGACGAGCCGGTCAGCAATGACCGGCTTTCGTTTCTGAAAAATATTTCAGATTTACAGGCAAAAATCACCCGCGAATTGTCCCTATAGTAGCAGAGAGAAAAAACAGGAGGCGATAATGACAGTAGAAAACATGAAGAGCTATCAGGGAAACGCTGTGCCTAATCAATTCATCATCACCGAGGAAGGACACGGCGCGCATGGGAATTTTAGAGAAATGAAAACTTTCCAGAGTTACAAAAAAACCATCGCTATTGTAACGGTATGGGATGGTATGAGGAAGGAAACAGAACTTGACGAGGATTATTGGGATTCTTCAAATACTACCGGAAAATATCGCAACCAATTCCTAGACGAGACTAAGCGGGAAACGGAAGCCAAAATAGCCAGCGGTGAGTATAAGCTAAAAAACCTTAACAAGTAATATCAGCCGACGAACGCCGAAACGGGGAGCGATCCCCGTCCGGGCTTTCAGACCTAAATCCAAGATAACAAAGATTGAAACGATATTTAGAAAAAACAAAAAATTTTCAATAGGAGGAAATATGAGCGCCAAAGGAATCGAGATTGCCACGGTAGGAATGTTTTCCATTGAGGAAGCAATCGAAAAGGGAACGAGGGAAGATTTTCTTTCTGCCCTGAAAGAACATCGGTGCGGAATTAACAACGGGATATGCGGGGATGCTTCGCTTGAAGCGGTATATCGGAACGTTCTACTCCGGGGTATCGAAAAGTTTCTTGATGTCTAGCCGAAACGGGGGGCAACCCCCGTCCAGCGGAATACTTACGTTGGCTATAATTAATATCCATCGCGGGCGGCACTAGTCCGCCCATGCAATTATTTCTAGGAGGTCAACATGGAAGAAAAGCGTGTGGTTTTAGCGCGCTACAAGGCACGGACGAACGCTATTCGGTTTATTCTGGCTCATCATTCCGGCAATCACAACCTGCTCATCGAGACAGAGCACAGCAAACGGGGTAACCTGTTTCATGTAGTAGTAGAGTATCGGAAGGAGATAAAATTCTCATCCGCGATGCTGACTTATTAGCCGACGAATGCCGGGCGATACGCTCGGCTTGTCTTTATTTTTATAGGAGGACGATATGAAGAAGGTTATTAAGGCTAAAGGAAAGATTGACACAGAAATTATTTTCAAGATTGCTGAACGTGCGGTGGATATATTAAAAACAGATAGACCAAAAATGTTTTTTGTGATTGATTTAACATACTGCAATGTAAAATATCCACTCCAGTTACAAGAATTATTAGATGCTCCTGATTTCGATTTCATACACGATGTGGTCGGCATATCTAATAATCTTAATCACGAAACGTATGAATTAGAAAATCAGTTTGTTCCGAGGTATTCAAAGCATAATTAGTTATCATCACCCACTCCGTTTATCCGATCACACGCTCAATGGGTTCGGGATTCCCGCAGGCGTGCGGAGTGGGTTGTTTTTATTTTAAGTATCGCGGAAAGAAATCAATAGGAGGGTATAATGTGTGATTTTGCAAGCGGCGTAATCCGCAAGAAAGACAAAGAGATACTAATATGGGATGCCTTACACCACGATAAGACCGCCGAGCATTTCGCTCTCGGTCGTGATGACTACCACGAATTCGAGTGGCTCGACGATGACCGCATCGAGGTGCGCGTGTCCCCGGAGCACGACCCGAAAGTTAGCTCCGACAGGC
>Ga0209417_1001492_pt1 | contig 42534 bp, 29 predicted proteins | sample RifGroF2_FD_184002 | JGI IMG/M metagenome (GOLD analysis project Ga0209417, IMG submission 184002) | Groundwater microbial communities from Rifle, Colorado, USA - Groundwater F2 (SPAdes) (version 2) | ecosystem: Environmental > Aquatic > Deep subsurface > Groundwater | place: Rifle, Colorado... | reverse complement strand
GTTTCCAGCGAGGAAGGAAAAGGATCAACCTTTTGGTTTACGGCAATCTATGGTACTTCAACAGGTGAAAAAGCTGAGGAAACACAAGGAGTTGCGGTTAAGGATACTCCAACCAGAAGCCTTCTGGTTTTGCTCGCTGAAGACAATCCAATCAACCAAAGAGTTGCCATGTATAACCTGGCAAAACTTGGACATGTGGTTGAAATAGCTGAAAATGGACAAGTTGCCTATGAAATGTCCTTGAAAAAACGTTATGATATCGTCTTGATGGATATCCAGATGCCGATAAAAAGCGGAGTTGAGGCCATGCAGGATATCAGAAAATACGAATCTGAAAACCAGGAAAAGAGCCCTATACCCATTATAGCAATGACGGCCAATGCAGTTAAAGGCGACATGGAGAATTTTATTTCGGAAGGTATGAACGGATACATTAGCAAGCCATTTAAATTAGTTGATCTTGAAACAGTATTAAAATTATCACGGTAAATGAACAATTCAAAAACCCCGGATTGGACCGGCAAGAAGATAATGATCGTGGAGGATGTTGAAACCAATATGCTATTTTTCAGGGCTGCTCTTTCACGCACCAAAGCGACCCTTATTTGGGCAAGAGACGGGATGGAATCAATACAACTTTGTCAGTCTGATCCGGGGATTAACCTGGTGTTGATGGACCTGAGAATGCCTAACCTCGACGGATTTCGCGCCACCGAGGCAATCAAGGCAATTCGCCCGGATCTGCCGGTTATTGCTCAAACGACTTTTACGGATGATGTTGATACTGATCGTCTTTTTCAGGCAGGGTGTGATGACTATCTGCCCAAACCTATTCATCTTGATGATCTGATAAAAGCAATTTCCAAATTTCTGGACTGATTCTAACGATTGGTAACTACGCGCAATTCTGTTCTCCGGTTGGCTGCCCTACCCTTCTCCGTTGAATTATTTGTAATGGGTTGGTTTGAGCCATAACCTTTTGCCACAATTGTGGCAGGCGATAATCCACTGTTAATTAAATAATTCCGTACCGATTCGGCTCTTTTTTGGCTTAGTGCCTCATTGTACGAGGGGGTTCCCGTTGAATCCGTGTGTCCGCTGATTTCAAATTTTAATCCCGGATTCTCCAGGATAAAGCCCAACAGGTCTACAAGGTCACCTTCAGATTCAGGCAACAATTCATATGAATCAACCCTGAAAAAGATATTATGCAAAACAACTGCAGATCCTTCCGAAACAGCGTCCATTAGCAATTCTTTAGTAATGGTTCCCTTGAACTCATGATCCTTTGTTACAACATATTCAGAATAAGGCATATAACCCGATAAACCAGCGGTGAGCCTGTAGGTTTCAAACCTGGGTATGCCCAGTAGAAAACTACCGGATACGGGGTCAGAATCAACCTGGCTTGATCTGTGATCTCCCGAAGGCTGGATTTCAATTTTGGCAGCAAGGGGAAGGCCTGTTTTCCTGTCTTGAACCAGACCCTTTATCACAATGACGGAGCTAAGTCCATCATCCCGCTTTTCCCATTTTGCCAGATACAAATCTTTTCCAGTTGTTTGGTCCCTGTCCGAGGCAATAATCGCAATCCCCTGTAACCCGGATATAGCAATACCATCCTCGTTTGCATGGGTATTGATCGGAAATCCCAGGTTGACAGGCTGCGTCAACTTTCCGTCGTTGTCCTTGCCAGAAATATAAAGATCAAAACCACCTAATCCGATATGACCGTTTGACGCGAAACAGAGGTCCGAAAGATTACTGCCAAATTGAGGAGACATCTCATCCCCCGGAGAATTGACCGGCCTTCCCAGATTCTGTGGTTGTGACCAGCTTCCGTCAGCAAGCCGTGTGCTCATCCAGATGTCCATTCCTCCAATCCCACCGGGTCTGTTACTGGCAAAGAGCAGGGTTCTATTGTCCGTCGAAAGACATGGTGTTGATTCCCAATACCTTGTATTCACCGGATAGCCAAGGTTTACAGGCACACTCCAGCTATCCCCTGTTTTACCGGATAGGTAAAGGTCACAGCCACCCTTCGTATCCGGCCGGTTGCAAGCAGTATAAATCATAACCCGGCCATCTTGCCTTAGTGTTTGCGTTCCTTCATTATTCAAGGTGGTTATAGGACCGGGCAATACTCTTACATTGAGGAAACTCCCATTTCTCCAATCTGCCTGAATCAGGTCTTCGTTAGTGCTAATATTTTCCGCCCCCCCCCTTTTTCTGACTATTCTTGTAAAAACAAGCTTAGAACCATCAGCGGTTAAACTTGGAAAATAATCATCTTCATCGGAACTTATAATCTCTGGCAATTTTTCGGGATAGGTGACAGAGGCCTTTTGCACCTCCTTCAAGGAAAACAGGAGGCTTGCGACCAGCAGGCTATCCTCATGATTCTCTATACCTTGCGAAACCCGGACAGATTTGTATCGATAGAATAATTCCAGCGCTTCCGTGTATAACCCCAAACTGAACTTTCGTACCGCGAGCCACCGATATGCACCAGGGTAACCCGTTGAATCCAGCGTCACTACCCTCTCCGTCGCTTTTTCACATAGTTCGGGTTGCCCGGTCTCATGGGCAATTTCTGCAGTAGCCATCCAGACTTCAGCCCATTGTGGATAACGCTGTGTAATCTTTTGAGCGAGCAAACCGGCTTGGGCGTATTCCATGTTACTGATTAACCCCCTCAACTGGTTCATCTGCCTTTGTGCCTTTGCGGTGGGGACCGAATAGGTCTGCCCATCGGACAGTATCGGGGTCAATAAAGCAAACAGTAAAATTCCTAAAATCCTGATCATTACGGAATACCGATATACTTTTGAGTTTGCAGGGAAAGCCTCCATCGTGGATTTGACTCAATATAAGAGATTATGGGCTCAAGCAGGGTTCGTCTTTGACTCCACTCAGGCTGCAGATAGAGATGACAGCTGTTTCTGACTGAGATCGCGTTATCTTCAGCCCATCTGAAATCAGATTCTTTTTCAATTATCACTTTAAGCTCATTGGCACGAAGGTAATTATCCGGCACCGGCGGGCTCTGAAATTTTGGAGAAAGGCAGATCCAATCCCATTCACCCGATAAATCATAAGCGCCTGATGTTTCCAAAAATGTTTTAATCTGCCTGCTGTGCAGCTGCCTGCATAAATAATCAAGGGGAAACAGGCCAGGCTCACCGCCTGTAACAACCACTGCCTTGCAGTGGTAGGCCGACACCCGCTCTACTAAATCATCCACATCAATCATCGGATGCGTTCCAAAAGACCAGCTGCTTTTGCTGTCGCACCAATTGCAGCCTATATCGCAGCCCCCGATCCGGATAAAAAAAGCAGCAGTACCGGTATGATACCCTTCACCCTGAAGCGTATAAAACTCCTCGAGGATGGGAAGAATTCGACCGCCATTATAAGTATCCTCAATCATATTGGAAGAATTAGTAGTCCAAAGGGCGCTAAGGTAGGGAATCAATCCCATTGGCTGACAAACCCTTTCTGAAGGCTTTTAAAACACGGTCGCGCGCATATCCATGCTCTATTATTGGTTTTATATAAGTATCAGGACTCACAAACCCTGTAATCCAGCGCTTACTATAAATATTTTGCGGATCAAACCTTTTTGCTTGCAATACCGGGTTGAATACCCTGAAATAAGGAGCCGCATCGCAACCAGAACCAGCAGCCCATTGCCAACCACCATTATTGGAAGCAAGTTCGTAATCAAGAAGATGCGCAGCAAAAAAAGCTTCACCAAACCTCCAGTCAACCAACAGATGCTTCGTAAGAAAACTGGCGGTTACCATTCTGACCCGATTGTGCATATAGCCTGTTGCAAGCAACTCTCCTATTCCCGCATCAACCAGGGGGTAACCCGTCTGCCCGTTACACCAGGCGGCAATATCATCGTCCTTGTTCAGCCATTGGATTTGATCATATTCCGGCCTGAAAGATCGGGTCACCACGGATGGATAGAAGAAAAGGATCATTTGATAATACTCCCGCCAGATAAGCTCACTAAGAAAAGTAGTGTTATAATCTAAAGCAAGGCGGGTAAGCTTTCGGATAGAAAGGGTCCCGAACCTTAAGTGAATACCCAGGCGAGATGTTCCCTGTACACCGGGGAAATCCCGATGCAGATGATAATTGGTAATAGTTACCAGATCCGGCTCATTTGAAGGAAACTCAAAATCCTGGCGGATAAAGCCTTCCACGGTTTCTATTTTTTTCCATGGTCGATTAAGTGGAAGCAGGCGAGCCAAATGTTTCTCCGATGGATAATAATTTATATTGTCGGCCTCAAGCACCTTAAGCCAATTTTTTTTATAGGGAGTAAATACCTGATATGGAGTTCCATTTTCTTTGATCACACGATCAGGGGTAAAAACAACATGGTCTGTCAGCCGGTGAAAACAACAATCCTTTGTTCTTAGAAATTCTTCAATGACCTGGTCCCTTTTGATTGAATATGGTTCATAGTCGACAGAAGCAAAAACATGTCGGACGGTATATTTAACAGTCAGTATTTTGAATACTTCCAGAGGGATTCCAGTTTCAACCCTGAAATCAAACCCTTGATCTGCAAGAATTCCAGATAGTTTATCAACCTCCCGGACTAAAAACTCAACCCTGAGGTCGGTTGGGGCCATCCCTGCCAGTATTTCCCGGTCAAAGATAAACAGGGGTAAAACAGCATAACCGGATTCCAACGCACGAAACAAAGCCAGATTGTCCTCAATTCGAATATCCCTGCGCACCCACCAGATTGATATCTCCATCGATCAACAGTTTTAACAACGTTTTAACAATTTACGTAAATATCTAATTCAAAATCTGTTAGTATTGATGATTCCTTTTTCGGGAACCACTTGTGAACAATTCTACAGGCAGGTTTAAAACAATTGTTGGGTTCATATTGTGCTGTTTCTACATTTGATCCGTAAAGTTAGACTACATATGAGACAAATTGTTGGATTGATATGCCTTTTATGCCTTGGAATGGTTGAGGCCGGAGCGCAGGGAATTCAGGTAAGCTTTAGCCAACCACCCGCTTTATCGGCTTTTGCAGGAAAAGACACACTAATGTGTTCAGGGCATTCGGTTACCCTTGGAGGAGAACCTACCGCTTCAGGTGGCTATACTTCCTATGCTTACCTTTGGTCTCCACCGGATGGGCTCAACGATCCAACCTCTGCCAATCCTGTTGCCACACCTGGCAATTCCAAAACCTACATGGTCAGTGTTACGGATGGACGGGGATGTGTTGCCGTCAGTTTCGTTAATGTCCACATAGATCCGTGTTTGGGCATCGATGAGAATAGTCTTTACAATAACATCCGTGTTTTTCCAAATCCAAGCCAAGGAAGCTTTACAATCTCTGGGCTGAGTGCATTGAATTCCACTCCAACAAGGGTACAGATATTGAATCGCTTGGGTCAGGTGGTCTATACACAGGATTATACTGGCGGTCCGGCAGGTGACTTGAAAATTGAGACACAAATGCTTGAAAGCGGCATGTACTTTTTAAGGATCCGCCTTACAGATCATACGATTTCACAACGATTGGTTATCAGATAACGACAGAAGGAAATGAAAAAAAGCATACTACTTGCATTTATTTTTATCTATGGATCAGCGGCCTTTAGTCAGCAATACCTGTGCCGTCATGATACAGCCTATCTGTTCGTTCAAAATTACAGGGGTGCCCTGAACTGGCAACGATCAGGTAGCGGTTCCGACTGGAGCACAATCTCAGGTGCGAATCGGGATTCCCTGATGATCATTGCCTCGGAACCCGGATTTTACCGCAGTGAAATCATCGACGGTCAGTGTGCGCCGGTTTATTCCGAGGCTGTGCAAATCCTGATCAATGATCCACCTGTTGTAACCTTGATCAGCAGGGACTCTGTTTGCTCAAATGATCCGGCTTTTATTATCACCGGAGGAAATCCGGGTGGTGGCACTTATTGGGGACCAGGCATAACCGATGGAAAATTCAATCCTGCGGCTGTTGGGCTGGGACGCTTTAAACTCTATTACCGCTATAAAGACAGTCAGACCAATTGTGCAGATACTGCCTTCACTTTTATCAATGTAATAGGCATCCCCAGCAGGGCTGAGGCCGGATCCGACATGCCATTCATTGCTGCCGATTCTATCAGGTTGGAAGGAAACATTCCATTCAACGGACAAGGAATCTGGACAGTTACCCACGGTACGGGTGGCCGGTTTTCCAATCCAAGCGATCCTTCATCCTGGTTCATCAGGGATTCAGCAAACCTCATCTTCACACTTCGGTGGTCCATATCCGGAAAATGCGGTACATCTTTCGACGAAACCAGCCTGAAGTTCTTTCAGGTTAGTATCAATCCATGCCCCGGCGCCCCCACGGTTACCGACGCAGACGGAAATGTCTATCCAACGTTACAGATCGGTGATCAATGCTGGATGGGTAAAAACCTGAATGTCGGCCGATATGTCGCGAGTACCGTCTCTAACCGTGACCATGCTGATATGTCGAATAACAATATTATAGAAAAATACTGCCTCGATAACGATCCCTATAACTGTGATCTTTATGGAGGACTTTATGATTGGGATGAGGCCATGGGATACTCGGAAACCGAAGGTGCTCAAGGTATTTGTCCGGATGGCTGGCACATTCCAACCGATGGGGATTTCAAGACCCTGAATAGTTTCTATATTTATGGAGACGCTGGTGCACGGCTTAAAGTTGGCGGCTCAAGCGGATTTGAAGCTTATTTTGCCGGAGACCGCCATGCACAGGGGGAGTTCTATAGTTTTGGCGCCAGCGGATTCTTTTGGCAGTCCAGTTCATATATTTACCAGTTCTATAATGAAGGGTATATACGGGAAGTTGCTGCTTGCAACGGCCTTTTGGTGAAAAACCACTTTAACAAGAAAACAGGTATTAGTGTCAGGTGCCTAAAAAACAAGTAGTATATGCCAAGGGTCCTCGCGATTAACAGCAGTCCCAGGCTAAATGGAAATACGACTGCCTTAATCCTGCCGGCTGATGCTCATATAATCCACACCGCTATTGGCAAAGATCTGTGGCATCTGCAAGGTTCGCCCTCAAAAAAGAATAGCCTTTTGCTATACTAGGTCCGGTCCGCATCGGCAATTGTGAAGGATCGTGACGTTAAATCCTGATAGTTTAACTTTAATATTAAAGTTGCAACTGAATTATTATCAACTCGTTTCATTTCCAGAGGAAACGATCATCCGGCATCATTACTGATATTGACATTTTTACCGGCTTCAGTGGTCGGTTGAATAGAGCTAAGTTCGTATCCGGAACTTTCCTTTGATAGGAAAAGTTCAAACCAATGGTCCAATTGTGTTATTCATGTTTAAAAGCAAGATGGCGTCCCGGAATAAAAAAAGCGTCCGCTAATCGGGACGCTCTGGTGATCCCGGCGGGATTCGAACCCACGACCCGCAGCTTAGAAGGCTGCTGCTCTATCCAGCTGAGCTACGAGACCAATTTGGACTGCAAATGTATGAGAAAAACGCGAAAAAGACAAAATAGATACGTGATCAAAGGCTGCGGAGAAAAGCCCTCATGGCGCCAAATCCTTTTCGTACCATTTCTCCCCATCGTCGGTTGCCTGATAGATAATCGAGGTTTCCGCGGACTGCCCAATACAGGATCAGCGGATGATAAAACACTGGCTCAAGAAGAGCGGTTATCACCAATATAAGCACGTCCCTTCGTCGTTCGTATTTATGATAAGTCAGTTCTTCAAAAAGGATCGCCCATACCGAGAGGCCTACGGCAAAACTGTAAACCAAGGCAAACATGATCCCGAAAAACTCCCAGTTCGGCTTTCCGAACATGATAATTAAAAGAAAATACAGTATCCCAACTACTTCAATAACATGAACAAACCACTCGAAAAAGAACCAGTAAGGGTACCCCAGCGTTCCGAATCTGCCATATTTCTTATTGAAAAATATGGCTCTATGAACATTCAGGGTATCAATCATACCACGTGTCCATCGGTTTCTTTGGCGTCCGAGTATCACCGTATCTTCAGGAACTTCTGTCCAGCAGAGCGGATCTGGAACGTAAGCGATTTCATAGGGTTCATTTCTTTCAACCATATAACGGCGCATCCGGACAACAATTTCCATGTCTTCTCCTACTGTCTTGCTGAAATATCCACCACAGGCAATAACAATTTCCCGTTCAAAGAGTCCCAATGCACCGGAAATCAGCAAAAGTCCGTCAAGCTTTGACCAGGCCATGCGCCCCATAAGGAAAGAACGGGTATATTCCAGCACCTGAACCCTTGGCAGAAACTTCTTGGGTAAGTTGATCTTAGAAACCTGGCCGCTTTCAACGATGCAATCATTTACAACCCGAATAACACCTCCCGTGGCAATAACACGCTTATCCCTTTGCTGAAGGAACGGTTTCACCATTTTCAGCAAGGCATCGGATTCAATAATCGAATCAACATCAATAGCCACAAACAATTTCCCTTTAGCCAGGTTAATCCCGGCATTGAGTGAATCTGCCTTGCCACCGTTGTTTTTATCAATGACCAACAAGTTGGCAAAAGACTTGTTGGTGGATTTATAAATGCCACGAATATCCTGAGTTGGAATCTTGTATTCAAAAAAGTAACTGACCAATTCCAGGTCATACTCTTTGATTACTTTCTCAAGTGTATCGTCCTTGCTTCCGTCATTAATCACGATTACTTCAAAGTCGCTATAGTAAAGGGAAAGAAGAGCCCGAACATTCTCAATAATCGTTTTCCCTTCATTGTACGCAGGAGCCAGGATAGATATAGACGGGACAAATGGACAGGTCAGGATTGAATTATAGTCGACAAAACTATTCATACGTAAATACCGGCGAAGATTAACCGCCGAAACAATTGCGAGGGAAAGATAAGCGACAATGATACTAAGAGTGATTCCCAGGATCAGATATTGGAAGATAACCTGGAGTGCTTGGAATACTCCCATGACTATCGGTGTATTTTGTTGTCAAGGATATGTCTGGCAACAGCTTGAAGGTCTTCATCGGACCGCTTGAGGATGGTTTCGATTCCTTTAACACCGAAAGACTCAATTCTGGCCAAAGCATCGGCAGCTTCCAGCCTCAATTCACTACTGGGTTCAAGAACTCCTCTCAGGAATTCAACATTGCTCTCGTCCGGTATTTTACCGATTGCCCGGAGAATCTGCAGCCGACCTGGCTGTGACTCGTAGCCGAATCTTTCCTGAAGCAGGGATAGTGCCTGGGGATTTCCCAAGTCACCAAGGGTCATATAGGTTTCTTCCCGTATTTCATAGTTTTCGTGCTTCAGAAATGGAATCAGCATGGCAAATGCGTTGTCCTGCTTGAATGCACGGATCATCCTGATTGCAAAAACAACTATGGTTTCATTCCGAGAGGAAAGCCAAAAGCTAAATTCAGGTACTGCAATCTGGTAGCGCTGAATCATCTCATAAACATGGAGCTGTTCCCAGGATGTAAACGGTTGTTCCAACTTATTCAGGAAGGAGAAAGGCTCCTCGAAATTCAGCCGGACCATAGCCAGCTGAGCTTCCATCCGAAGGATGTCATTAGTGGAATTAAGACAAAGCTCAATCTGGTCATTCACCGTTTGAATGTTCATCTGGGCTAATTCCCGGAATCCCTTTGCCCGCACGTGCCATTGGGGACTTTTTGTTTTTTGTACTGATTCATTGTCAAGTCCGAGGTCTAAATAAAGTTCCCTCAACTTGTTAGAAATCTCACCGGAAAGGTTTGCATACAACTGCATGATCTCATCAATGAGGATCTGCTTTTTCCTCTGTGAATCAGCCTCTCTGAGGTTCTCAGGTTGACCGGTACCTTCATTGAAGAGGTATTCCGTTATCGAATCCTGATACTCTTCCCGAAGTTTTTGCTTTTGCCGGCTCAGTTTCTGGCGCCTGGTTCTGAGTATCAAGGTTATAATCAATACTATAACCATGACCAATATAAAACCGATCGTGGCGAAAACAGCGGTGTTGATATTCTTATAAATCGGCCTTGTTTGTTTGCTCGCCAATTGTCGGTCAATCTCGATAATTTGGTCCTTAGGGTAGTTTTTGTCAGGGTCAAGAAGCGTAGCCTCTCGGTAGTATTTTCTGGCAAGATTAAGGTTTTGCAGCTGGTTATAAGCATTATCTGCCTCTTTAATCTTTAAATTGTAGAGCTCTTTGAGATCCCCTTTTGGAAGGTTTGGCCTTATCGTATCAAATTCCGGGGGGACCGTATCTGCCGAAGCCTTAGTTGTGTCATCCTTTTCCTGAGTTTCCTGAACCTTCGGCGGTGCCTTTTTGACAGGTGTTTTTTCAACGTAAGAAGTAACAAAGACTGGAAAGCTCAATTGCGACATACGCCTGGCAGCTTCATCGGCTGTAGCAAATCGTCCGATTACATATTTATACCATCCGTCCTTTTGAAAATATCGAACCTCCTCTGTCAGGCTGAATTTTGAGGTAAACGTTTTTGGATCAATGAATACCCTGGAGGCGGCTAATTGTAGTGCAAATACTTTCTCAGTCTTATACTCTTCTATAGTAGCAGGTTGGATTGCCTGATTTGGTGAAATGGTGCTAATTTTTTCGGTCGTTTTTGGCCGGGCATCACCGATCAATTCTTGTGCGGCAGATCCTGGTATTCTTACAACGAAAGCACCGCGCACCGGAACATTGGCCAGGTTCTTCTGCGCTTCCTCAAAGGATGCATAACTTCCGACGCAATATTTATACCGCTTATTTAAAAAATGTACTGTAACTAAATCATTTACAGAAAGTTCTCTTTGGATCTGCTCAGTAGGGATTTGCCTGGTAGATGAGGCTATCTGAATTTTGTAAACGGTTGAATTTGTTTGGCAAGGGCTTTGTTGAAAGCCAGCAGATAATGATAGAAAAATAACCAGAATGTAAATTGCTATATTGTACCGGCTTTTCATCATGCTACTGGAGCCTTTTAAAATGCAAAATAACCTTTCTTTTTCCCATTCCGGTCTGTATCAGATTAAAACTAATCAACAAATCCTCAATGTTTTCAACTCATTGTATCAGGAATTGATCTCAATCAACACAAACTTAAACAAAAACTTTAACAAAATACGGTCGTTTTCGCCGATATTTCTTTGATGGTTTACTATTTAGGCTTATTTTTATTTTTTCAATGAAAAAAGATGTGCAGAACTTTTACTTTGCTAATTCAAATTCTGTTGTTCCTGATGTCCTCCAGCCTTTTTGGTCAGGATCTCCTAAACTTTAGAAAAACAGATGCGAAGAGCGGAAAAAGTTATATTGACATCAATTCCTACGTAAAGGAGCAGGGATACAAACATAAAACTATGAAGGTTCCCCCAGCTCAGGTCAATGTTTTTCCAGGAGTATCAGGCCCAACCGTTCATAGCCTGATCCCCGCTAAAAAGAGGACCTCCTGGAAAAAATATCAAAATGGAGGAACAAACCGATTATGCCTTTTCCTGAAGGATACAAACTCACTTTGGCTGGGATTGGTGCATGGATTGGAAGGAATCAGCATACCTTTCAAAATTACAACGGATATACGTGAAGCAATCCGGCATGATGTAGTGATGGTCTACCCGACCCTAACCAGCCGAAACATGGATTTAAACACATTTCTAAGCCTCAGGGATTTCGCAACTTCGGGTGGTACCCTTATTGCCTTCGACGCCGCTTCGGAGTCTCTTAGCACTTTGTTTGGATTTAAAACCTTTAGCTATAGCAGCAAGCGTGACAGAATAATTCTGGAAACCGGGGCCTCCGATTTGGTATCATTTGCTGTCGATCCGCTCGAAAAGGAGATTCGCATTGGCAATTTAAACACCACCCCTGACGCTTTCCATTCCTGCGGTTACTCCGGACTTGAATATCAGCCCCTCGCACTTTTCAATGACGGCACTGCCGCTATCACCAGAAAGATATACAACCATGGTGCTGCATATTGTTTTGGCCTTGACCTCGGATTGTTTACCTTGATTACACAAAATAATCTGGATTCGGATTATCAGAACACCTATGTAAATGGATTTGAGCCAACTCTGGATGTTCTGTATCTTATCATTAAAAACATTTATCTCAAAAGTGCTAAGGTTCCGGTTTATCCGGGCTCGGTCCCGTCAGGGAAAAAAGTATCGGTTTTGATAACCCATGACGTAGACACAAAAGCTGCCATGAAAAACTCACTGTTATATGGAGAGTTGGAACGCAGTAACGGCATTAAGGCAACCTATTATCTTCAAACCAAATATATTCGGGACGGACAGGATGAAAGTTTCTTCAACTATGAGAACATCCCTTACATGATTGCCCTTAAGGGAATGGGCGCGGAAATTGCTAGTCACTCCGTTTCCCATACCCCATTTTTCCAGTTTATTCCGGTGGGAGTCGGCAATGAGAAATATCCTGATTATCAGCCCTACTATGTGACGAATTTCTCGACCTTTAATGAGACGCTTCTTGGTGAATTTCAGGTAAGTAAATTTCTTCTGGACTACTTTTTTAATCAAAACACCATCTCCTTCAGGTCAGGCTACCTCGGGCAGTCCATTCGTATGTATCCGGCGTTGATTGCCACCGGTTATTCCTATTCATCCTGCGTTACAGCAAATGATGTTCTGACTCACATGCCTTTCAGAACCTTTTACGACGATCTTTTCGATAGTGAAGTTGAAGTTTACGAGTTTCCCATTACCATTGAAGATGAAGTGCTGCCTCCGATGAATGAGCGATTAAGCTCAGCTATTTTTTTAACCGATAAGATCGCCCGTTACGGCGGTATGGTGAATATCCTGATTCACCCGAATGAAACCGTTATTAAGTACGAGTTCCAGAAAGGGTATATTGAGCATTTCAAGGACATTGCCTGGTTTGGAACTCAGAAGGAATATGGTAATTGGTGGGTGGCAAGGGCAAAAATGCAGATCGATGCAGTAAAAACGGGAAATAAAACCGTCGTCACGATATATTGTCCGGATCCGATTTATGATCTCCCTCTAATGGTTCCAACCGAGTTTCATCTGGTGGGTTCGACTCCGGTTGGTATCGAATATCAAATTATACCGGGAGGCCTTCTTTTCAGTAAGCTTGAAGGACAATTACAATTGCATTTCGAGAACGATTAATCCTTAAAGAGGTAAATAAGGGCAAGGTTTAATATCGGACTTGTTCTAAAAAAGGACTGCCTGTACTCCTCTCTGGAATATCCCACATATATTCTTCCAATCCATCGTTCTGATAATCTGTACCGGGCTGCAACAATCAGATTGAGCGAGGAAAGCATCTGGCTGGGATTATAATTTGGGTCATTCAGATAATAAAGGGGGTTATCGGGAAACAATCCGGTACCTACGGAAACCTGAATCCAATCTTCAGGGGTCAGGAAGTACTTCCTGACGGTCAACTGATAACCCTGGGATAGTTTTTGGTTAATCGGAGATAAAATCAGGTTAAAACTTGCCATTAAAGCTTTATAATACTTTGATATTCCGGCATTGAACATGAAAACACTTGATGTATCAGCCTCATTTCTGAATCGCATATAGTTAATACCGCCTGAAAACTCCCATCCGGCCCCAAGTTCGTTATAAATGTTTGCTCCGAATCTTTGGCGGGCAAAAATTGCACTTGGCGAAAGTCCCAGGTTCAAATGGAAATATCGCTTTTGCTTTGGAAAAATCGGATAAACATCAAATTCAAACTGAAGGCCGGCATCTTGCATAAATTTAGCCGTATCATTCCCGATAAAACCGGCATTGACCGTGCCGATCATGGATGCGGCTTTGGTGCTTTTATAATATTTCATGCTGAACATGTTCCAATTCTGGACCACGGGAAGTTTATACTGACTGTGAGTATACTCAGCCGATACCCCATTAATGTGCAATGGCCCCTTCACCGAATAAAAGGCCCTTAAATATTCCTTGTTTCCCGGATTAGCGGCCAGGAGGGCACCAAAGGTTTCGGAAGCCTTGGTGAGTTCCCCGGATCTTTGATAAAGAACAGCCTTTTTAAAAGTCAGATCAGGATCTCCGGGATAAATTTTCAATCCATAGGCCACCCAAGTCTCAGCATTGTCATAATTCTGCGCCCACATCTCTATATCAATCAATGAATTGATGACATCTTTGCTATCAAATGATACTTTCAGCAAGGGTTCAAGAACTGCTATAGCCTCGGCGTAGTTCTGCTCCCAACCTAGAATGTTTCCCAGGAGAAGTGTGGCAGAATACATGCCGGGTTGGATCCTGAGAACATCCCGGCAGATCTCCCTGGCTTTGGTAAAATCCCCGTCCTGAGCTAATCTGTTTGCTTCTGCAACCAGTGTATCAAGAGGTATAGGTGCCGCAATGGAATCCAACAATATTGGCTTCCTTTTGGCTTCTATTTCCCTTTTGCCAGCAAGTGTCATTAATCGGTTGTATGCCTGGGTGAAGCGGATATTGTCGGGATGACCGGAAAGATAACTGAACAGTGTTCTCTTTGCTTCATAAAGGTTACCTGAAGCCTCGTAAACTTCTGCCTTCTTGATCAGGATATCCTCATCATGGGGATAAAAATTTAGTCCCAGGTTGCAAAATCTGATTGCGGAAATATAATTTTCTGACCATTTCTCCACGTCGATCCATCCGAGAATCCCATCGCGATAGCCTGTCAACTCAACCTGAAGCTTTTCGAGCTCAGTTCTTGCATCGTTAAAATTGTTCTCCCATGCATAAGTCTGGGCGATAAGTACTCGCGCAGGTTTATAATCCGGCCGATAAAATAAGATTTCCTGGCATTGCTTCCTTGCCTCGTCGTACTGGCCATTTGCCGCAAAATTTACTCCTGTTTGAAAAACATCATCCATTTTGGCGATGTCGAAAGGCCCTGTAATTCCGGGTACAATCCTCCCTTCATTTGAAAGTGGAATGGCATTCCGCATGCTATAATACATCTCCCTTGCATCGGCATTATAAGGATCGGCTTCCAGAAGAACCATCAAAGCTTTCTTTGCCTCCAGAAATTTACCTGAAAGCAGGCAGGCACGTGAATATGCAAGGATAATATCCGGATCATCGGGATGAAATTCCAGGGCTGTCTCCGCTATTACGATTCCAGACTCCGGTTTGCCTTCATCGATGTTAAGTTTGATTAAAGCAAGAAAGGCTGACTTGTCAGTATTTTTATAGTCAAAAATTTTTAATAACTCCTCCCGGGCCTCATCATAATATCCCTGCCATGAAAATACATTGCTCAAAATCAGGCGCGCATCAATGTTGTCCGGCTTGTCCCTGAGAATTCGATTACACACCATCCGGGCATCGTCGAACTGTCTGGATCGGGCTAAATCCTGCGCAACGCGAACCGCCTTGTCATAATCGAATTTAACCGAATCTGTTTGAGAAACAGCAGTATTACTGCAAACAAGAACCAGTATTATAAAGAAGAGTATCGGACGGATCTGGTACATGAATCAACGTCTCGCAACAAGTTTTTTAACTCTTATCGATAGTTCATTAGGGCTAAAGGGCTTTGTTAAGTAATCATCCGCACCAAGTTCAAACGCCTGAAGAACCGTATCTTCATTACCAACCTTTGAAAGTACAATAATTGGGATTTTAAGCTGATATTGAACGCGGATTGAATTGATTAATTCTAAACCACTCATATATGGCATCAATAAATCAGTAATTATAAGATTGATGCCTGCGCCTTGAACTTTCAGTACCTCGATTGCCTTAGCTCCATCGGTAACAGTAATAACCTCATGACCGTCCATTTTAATCCGGTGTTCAATGGTTCTAAGCATCATGAAGTCATCTTCGCAAATCAGTACCTTAGCCATTGTATAAGTATTAAATTACTAACTAAAATCAGACACTAATTCAGCCAGCGCCATTCGCACATGCTGCTCGAATCCACTATACAAATCAGGTATCCGGTCTACTTCAATGACTTTTTCTGACAATCTCTCCAATTCATTTGCCACCGGAATAATCTCACTTATCCCCATCATATTTAGGTTTGGCGTGAATTTATGAATCTCATCCCGGAACTTCTTCCATTCTTCGTCTTCTAAAAAACCTCTAAGATTTGCCAGAACAATAGGAGAGTTCCCTATAAAGTGCCGGATCATTTCAGTTTTAAATGATTCATCCCCCCCGGATAATTCATCCAGATAGTCCAGATTGTAATTCCTTGCAGGTTTCATAGCAGTAGGGTTTCAACAAATGTAATAAAAAATTGGTTGATCAGGTTTTCGGAAGTCATCGGCAAATAAAGATTTTACCGACTTGCCTGGTGGACTTTCGGTATATACAGATGGTGTAAAACCCATTCTCGGGCACCGATGAAGAGGCAAAACTCCAGTTGAGTGGTCGATGGGGTGCGTTTCCTATTTCCGTTCCGTACCAGCTCTTGATCGTTTTCCCAAAAATATCCATGATTTCAATTCGGTCGACTGGTTCCTGGTTCCCTTGGATCTCAATCCATAATTGGTCGATGGCCGGATTCGGGTAAATCCTGACACCTGACAGGATCAGGTCAGCATCATTAAGGCCGGAAATTCCTGTATTCGAATATCCTGGTGTCGCTGAAAAAAACCTGATCCATGCAGGATCAGCATCATCCTGCCGACCGAAAGAAAGGTCCATGGAGAGGATGGGATAGGTAACAGAATCCAGGAGGACGGTAGCCCCATCGACCACCTGGCTTAGCCCGACAAACTCACCCGCTCCTGCAAACTGGAAATTGGTATGCCTTACTCCGGCGGTTGTCTTTAGAGTAGGATAGAAAAGCATGAATCCTTTTGATGGAATTGTTGTTGAATCAGGCTGACTCTCAGGAATCTTCCATTTCATAAGATTATCCTTATTGTCAGTAAGATACAGGCCGCCCAAATCAATTCCGACAGAACCGGAATTATAAATCTCCAGCCAATCATCATATTCACCAAGATTATTCTTTACAGTGACCGAATTCCGCGCCATCACCTCGTTAATGTATAATCCTGATAACCGGTCTCGCGGAGGTTTATTTGGCGTACCAGGTGTTGGATTTAAAAAACGGATGAGGAGGGATTGTCCGTCATAAGCCCTTCCAAAGGATTCATCGGCAGTAACTGACAGATAATTCATTGTATCGATCCAGACGGAGGAATTCCCTACTAATTCTGACAAACCCGTAAATGACCCGGCACCCGGCAGCAGGAAATTAGCATGCCGAAATCCTTTCTGGGGTTGTTCATCAAGCCAGAATACAAAGAATCCCCCTGGAGGAATCAAGGTTGAATTAAGGTCTGCGTCAGCTACCTTGAATTGTTTCGGATCTGATTTGGAATCCGTAAGATAAAGCCCATTAAGGTCGACAAAATGATCAGCACCATTATACAATTCAAGCCAATCTGAGAACGAACCATTTTCATCAGGATACGAGCTTGTATTTCTGGCAAGTACCTCATTAATAAATATTTTCTCAACGGGGGCTGTATTATTCGCAACGCCGGGCGTGCCACCAATATAAAAACTGGTTCTCCAGGAATCCGATGCAAAATTGTTAAGTTTCAAGTCGATAAGCTCAATGCTTGAACTATATTGGAGAGGCCACGTGGGCCATGGGGAAGCTGAACTGTACGTCACCTGATCTGCTATAAGTCCAAGAGGATCATACAAAGATAGGGTCCCATCCGTATTGGGCAGATCCCCGGATGACCATTGAAATACCTTGTACCCTTTCCCTGTGTAATCTGAGGCCATCTTTGTGACAATCAAGTACTCTCCGGGTTGAATGACTATACTTTGATCAAAAACATGATTAACAGCTCCTTCCAGGCGAAACCCTTTCAGATCGACCGATTCCGGGCTTGCATTCACAACCTCGATAAACTCACCTAACCCGTTGATTTTCGGATTATAGTGAATCTCTGTAATTATGAGTACCCCCGATGTTGAATGGTCAAACCAGAATGCCCCCATATCCGGTCGGGTTCCATCTGGATCCAATCCGGAATCAGGGTCCCCGGCATCAATGGCAGGAGATGAGGATTTAAGTGTGAAATCACCAATTGAAGGATTGGTGAATCCAGCTGATCCTGACTTATTACCCGTTCCGGTAAGTACCGTTTGGTCCGATAAACAATAACTTATTGTCAATTCATTGTCGGGTTCTTTGCTCAAATCAGATACCGTTGATTCTGAAAAAATCGAATTAGAAACAATCACGTGACCATGGCCAATTGTTGGAGCCGTGGAATAAGAGTGAAGTGCGGTTGCGTTTTTATAGAAAGTGCAATGATCAATATAGGCGTAACCCGACTGGCGAGCAGCAATACCTTCATCACAACTCTCCAAAACCAGGCGGTCAAGGTAAACCTTGTTCTGCTCCACACTTATTGCCTTATCTCCCGTTTTAAAAAAATAGGTATCGCTGACTAAGGCACCTGATTTATTGAGCAGATCTATTCCATCGTCCGTGGTTAATGCAATCAATGAATTGGAAATCACGGCCGCTTCACCATAATTGACCGATTTGCCATCAAGATATAAACCGTCATGCTCTTTTGTATCAGTAAGTGTTTGAGATTCATTGGGTATATAAAAAACACAAGTTTTATCCATTTCGATGCGGCCATTATAGGCTTCAATACCCGCATCACACCGACTGATCAGGGATCCGCTGATTCTGACAGTACCCCCCGATGAATAAACCGCTTTCCCGATATTGTCTATGAAAAAACAATGATTAATATCGACGGGGCCGCCAGTGGTCGTAATAATGGCCTGGGTTCCCGAGTGGCCGGTTGCCCGTCCGGAATCCGCACCCCCATTAATAAAGAATGTGTAATTGAGTGTTGATTTTTCAGCGTATTGCCCAAAAATCAAACCGCCCCAGGGCTCAGCCCATGTGCTTGAAGTAAATAGTACAGGATTATCTGCCGTGCCCAGAATTTCCAGGCTCCCATTTACTTCAATCCGGGCATTATTGCCCATCAGGATACGGGTTCCTGGCATAATTACAAGCTTTCCGCCAACAGGTATCTCAATGCTGCTATAAATCCAATAATCGTGTTCACTGGTCCAGACTTCATCAAACCGACGGTTATTATTCTGTGCAACCAGATGACGTCCGGAACTTATCTGAATTCCCAGTGTATCATTCCATTGCGGGAACGATAACTTAATCCGGGAGCCAGCTGTTTCAATTTTTGTGGTGATGCTGCCAGCACCCTTAACCAGACTGATGGTTGAGGATCTGAGAGTGCCATTTTCAATTGTCAGATTTAAAGTACCTGAGATTGTCTTTGGGACAAGGCCATCCAGCGTATCAATCATAACAACAATCGGGAGCCTTTCGCCGACCTGCATAACTCTTGGGGCAATCAGGTGTTTTGCCCCAGAAGAATTTGGCGCTCCGGGACTGCCATAGTTGTAATTCTTAAAGGTTCCTGATCCGTTTGGGTAGCGTCCTTTTGACCCTGGATACTCTGAAAATTGTATAGAAACCTGATCTACGGTTGCATTGTGAGTACCCACTCTTCTTGTCAGCATAATATTGCGCGTCTCGGAAGAAACAGCAAATCCAATATAACGTGGATCACTATTGGCAATTCCTGAAAAATGGAAAAGCAAACATCCTCCGGCCGGTATCCGGGTTAAGGCAGGTTTGTCCGAAGGAATCCGCCATTTCAGGAGATTAGCTGTTTCATCCGACCAAAAGAGTCCGCCGACATTGACAGGCAGATTTCCTGAGTTATACAATTCAATCCATTGATCAGCAGCTGCATCTGTTGAAGAACTGGAAGCCCCGGCAAGGATATAGTATTCATTTATACTGACCTTAGTATAGTCTGGCGTATTATTGGGTAATCCAGGAGTTCCCCCGAACACGTAACTGGATGACCAATTTTCCACATTAGAATTATCAAGATATGGATCATTCAACGACAGAGAATAACCAAGTCCATCCAGCAGGACACCTGGACCTGAGACCAGCTTTATATTTCCCGAACTATTTGATAAAACCCCCGGCTTCCAGGAAAAAACCTGGCATCCGGTTTCATTGTATGTAAACCGATCGGAGGCAATAAGGAGAATCTCACCGGGTTTGGCCTCACTTCCAGCGGGAAAGGTGAATTCAATGGCCCCGGCTAGCCGGATATCCCTTAGATCGATCACATGGCTTGAAACATTAATCAACTCGATGAACTCAAAGAAAATTTCGGAGCCCTGGGATTCTGCAGGATGATAGTGAATTTCGTTGATCTTTAGACTCTCGGCAGTACCATGACCGTAAGTATAAGCACCCAGGTCAGGCAAAGAGCCGTCCGGATCCAGACCGGTTTTTGAATTCCCCTGATCTATGGCCTTCGATCCGGAAACCAGTGAAAAATCAAGCTTATCGGGATCCTTCAACCCCGGTGTGCCAAAAAGGTTAAAATCTCCCAGCAAGGCAGGATCCGAATCGGAAATACAATGATTAAAGTAAAACGAAGGAAGTGAATCATCTGAATACTTATTATTATGCTTGGAAAGTATGCAGTTGGTCAGATCACCCGAGGCTGTGTAACTGTAAGCCGGTTTTGATGTTTTGTAGAATGTGCTGTTGGTTACATGCAGATAGGATTCAAAACTTGACTGAACCCCACCAGGCATCAATGCAAAAACAGACCGGTCAACATAAACCTGTGATCGGTATCCTGCTGATATTCCTTTCTCGTAAATTCCCCAAAAAAGAGAGTTTCTGACCAATACCTTCGCTGTGAGCATATCGATCCCGTCATCCTCAGTTTTGTAAATAACGCAGTTATCAACAATATGAGGCCTGTTAACATCATTATACTCCCAAAAATACAAGGCATCATTGTCATCATCAAGCACGGACCAGCTGTTATCAGGAATCTCCTGAAACCAGGTGTTGTAGAATTCACCATGGGAGAAGCGTAGTTCAGCTCCCTGATCCGTGCGGGCAAAAAATGAATTGTTCACCCTCACTTCAGAATAATCTGTATAAATTCCTTTTCCCATGTAATCCGTCAGGAAAAAGTTATCAAATTCAATGTTAGTGTGATCACCAAACATGAAAGGCTGTGAGAACGAATGTCCTTTAAATTTCGCATTATCCCCTCCCCCCTTCCCTGTCATAACCCATGAAAAACTTGATACGGAGTCAACATCATGAATTTCAAGACCGCCCCAGAAGGTTGATCTGATTGCCGGTATCATAACAACCGGATTATCCAGCGTTCCGGTGACTTCTATTCTTCCCTTTGAACTGATTCCCTTTTTCTCATCAAAAAACAGTCGCGTTCCCGGGAGAATTTTGAGGTTGCCTGTTGCTGAAACCTCAATATTGGATTTAACAAGATAATCTGCATCTGGGCCAATCACAGTCGGCTTGGTTATGGGCCCTGTCAGGGTAATTACGGGTATTGATTTTGAAACTTCAACATATCTCCTGTAAGGATAACCAAGCAAGTATACTTCAAAATCCTGATCAGCCGTGAATCGAGCCATTACCGATCCCATCCCGTTATGAACCCGGACGGTATCGGGATCAACCGTTCCATGTGAGACCACGATGCGGAAACTGCCGTTTATTTTCCTGTCAGTTTCGCCTGTTGTATTTTTCAACCTCACAACCAGTGGCACTTCATCTCCCGATTTAATCCTTGAAGCCACGAGTATTGAGCTGTCGACCTGGCGGTTAGCCCTTCCAGGAGAAGCAACTGTAAGGGTAGTGAAGGTACCTGATCCTGTTGGGAGTCTCCCATAAGTAGTACCCTTCCCAAGCACGGTATAATCCACCCGGTCCAAAATTTCAATCCTGTCTCCCGCCATTGCAGCTATAACAACCGAGCCCGATTCTCCCTTTAATTTAAAGGGTACCTGCAGTGGCCCAATCTCTGGAGTGTTTTCAGCAATAAAAACTTTATTTCCCTGGGGAGGAATGACAGTCAGTGAATCAAATCCGCCGGGAATTAAATATTTGATAGGATTATTCGGATCATTGCTAAGGTAGTATCCGGCCAGATCAATTGTCTGATTGCCAATATTTGTTACCTCGAACCAGTTATAGTCACCGAGATAACCTGATTTTGAAGGGATTCCGGATATTTCATTTATTCGAAGGTCACGGTATAACGCAACAGGATTCATGGCCCCGGGAGACCCGGTTGAATAGGCGGATTTTTTCCAGCTGGAGCCCATATTATTATCGCTTCCCGAATCCACTAATTCGATAGAATGCCCTGATCCGGGGATTCCCAAAGGCCAGGGATTACTGCTTGAATAAGAGACTTTGTCAATAAGATTCCCGGCTCCGTCCCGCAGGACAATCTCTTCTCCTTCATTAGTCAGGTCTCCGCTCTGCCATTCAAAAGCAGCCCCTTCCAGATAGGAATAGAGGTTTTTATTCCTGGTTACCAGCATGTATTGTCCTGGCTCGATATAGGTATTTGCAGGAAAAACAAAATTTATACCTTCAAACCAATAATCGGAAATCAAAATCCTTTTTCTGCTCGTATTGGAAATCTCGATAAACTCAGAATCATCCCCTGGTGTTGATGGGGGTGCGTAATTTATTTCCGTAATAACTACAGGGTTTTCTCTTTTGGTTTGAAAGGCAGCAGTGAGGTTAAAATTCCGATTTACAGTAATAGTCTTGGCCGGAACCGCGTCTGTGGTGCTTATGTCGGCCAGCAAAGCCAGATCAAATCTAAGGTCACCCGAATTTGACATGTACTGATGAATTTCGACTGCAATAACATTGGTACCTTCGACGAGCAGGTCGGAGCTTACTGTAAAAGTATTCACGGTTGCCTCATCTCCCGAAGAAATGTTGGTTGATGCCAGTGTTGTATAGTCAAAACTCCCCTGGGGCATGTTGGATCTCACAACTTCAGCGCCATTCAGATAGATAACAGCACCATCATCGCGTACGAGCTGAATAGTCAATCCGGTATATTGCGCAATATTTGAAAGGGTAATATTCCTTCGGAAATAAGTGGTCACAAACTTATTGGAGCTGGTAGGACCATACTCTACAGTAGTATTAATGCCAGAAGTTTCCCCATATCCAAATACTCCATTGCCGGATTTCCATGCAGAATCATCGTAAGATACTGCATACCAGGTAGTCCCCTGATCGGTACCATCATCCAGATATTTCCAGGCAGATCTCATGGGACTAATTGTAGTTGATGTATTTCCAAGGCCTTGCCAACCAGAAAAAGAGTAGCCGTCTTTCGGTATTGCCTTAAGGCTTATCACGCTGCCGGTATAAAAACTGCCTGAAAAACCGGGTGTTGTCAGTAAATGATCATTAAGAGCTATGTTGCCGCCATCAGCGGGCACAATTGACAGATTTACGTTCTGCTTTGAACTGACTCCAAAATAGGACCTGATAAAACTAGCATGAACAGAAGGCCGGTTCCTGGCAAAACTCTTCATGACTTCAACTCTTTGCTCCCATTCAGCTTTGCTCTCAAAAACACCCGTCATTGTGCCGGCCCATTTATCAGCATGCCTTTGAATATAGGGTTCAATTATAGTAGCAAGACTATCGATGTATTGGAGCGAGCGATCCGTGGTGAACACCGTCTGCGAAAGAAAATCCAATCTTGTACGAAGCTTTGATTTGAAATCCGGATTCCTGACGAGAGCTTTAACCAAGGGCTCATTTGCTGTTATTTCACTGAGGTTGTTGCGATCGATAAACTGGTAGCCATAATCCAGGTCCCATACTACTGTTTTAAATCGCGTATCGCCAGCTTTGGGTCTCCATAGCTTACAGTTATGCCGCCAGCTTTGGTTTGCCACCAGAATCTGGACACAGTAGAAGTCGATGAAATCATCCATATCCAGCAGTGCCTCAGCCGTTGCGTAGTTTGCCGCATTGCTCATGTCGTTTTTCGTTATGAAATTCCACATAGCCCAGAACGCACCGGCATCGCCACCTACAACAGTAACCAGTGGAGGATTATAATCATTATCCACATATACCAGGTCCATCTGATTGGGATCTATGGATTTATGTGTCGCCAAATGGCCAGGATTAATCTTGTCCCTGATATTATGAATACCCATGAAAACTCCATTAATGAAAACAATCGATGGGCGATAATCCTGAGAGATGACATCAATCTGATCTTGATAAAGGGTTTGTTGGAATCCATCCCTGAACATTGTATTTCGCCAGTCATCTGAGGAGCTTCTTAGAACGAAAGATTGGTAATGTGTGTACGGTGTATTTGGAAAAAGCGGATAGTTCAGGCCGTCAACGCCATTCGTCGGCCGGATGAATACAGCGAAGGATTTTTGCGGGAACCGTACGGCGCTTCTTCCGAACAGCCTGAGATCAACATTTGATAAAAATCCGCGTGTACCGTCCGGCTCAAAAAACTCAAGTGTGGCCGGCCTCTCCCACTCCCTTCTCAGGTCAAGCTTATCATCAAGGTATATCCCGATGTTTGAATTTTTCAGGTAATCGGGTTCGATCCCGATGGAGATTACAGCAATATTAATGTCCTCATTAATAAAATAGGTATTGGTCATGACACTGCTGGGCAAATAGGCATCACGGAATGCTCTTGCTTTTAATACAGTATTTGAGCTTATTGTTAATGCAGCAGTATAACGACTGGAATTTGGAACCGGATCAGTACCGTCTCGTGTATAACGAATGGTTGCTTCAGGGTCGGAACATGATAGTTCAACTGTTACAGAACCAGGGAAAAACCCTGCATTTTTAGAAAAGACAGGTGAGGGTATTGTCTGGGATTTAGTTACGCCACCCTCATTTTTAGCATCAGGTGTGGATGACCAAAAGTAGCCCCTCTCTGAAATTCCGTCTATCAAAGGACCGTAGGACATATCAGGGGATAAGGGCGGATACGTAATCGAATCTGAAAGAATACCTTCCGGGTTAAAAATTCCTATGCGCTCCCCGCTCTTGGAAAGTTGAAAACTTGTGTGCAAACCGGTATTCCGACCATCGGTATAGATGACAATATACCCTGTTGGAGGTACAATTGTTCCTGCAGGAAATGACCATTTATTGTAAGTATCCAGGTCATCGGTAAGGTAATAACCCGTCAATTCAAATGGCTCGGTACTTCCGTTATAAATCTCGATCCAATCAACAAACTGGTTGAAATCCGGATCCAGATGCGCTGAAGCATTACTGGCCATCACCTCATTTATTTTGAGTGGAATCAGCGATTTTTCTGATGCGATCAACTCCAGGTCAAAGCTGAGGTCGCTGCTTCCAACAGCCTGTTGGTGAACCTCAACAGCAATCAGGTTCTTACCCGTTACGAGTTTGTCAGCGGTTATTGTAAAGGGGAAATATGTCAGCTCATCCACATCGCCGACCCCTTCCACGGCAAGTGTTGAAAAGCTCGAAGTTTCAGGCATATTAGACCGGACAACCTCCGTGCCATTTAGGTATACTATGGCACCGTCATCACGCAATAACCTAATCAACAGCGACTTATTCTTTTCGGGATCAGCTACTTCAAACTGGGTTCGGAAAAAATAGGTTACGAATTTATTGGCCGCGTCCGGTCCGTAGCTCAATACGGTTTTTTCATTCCCTTCCCCGTAACCGAATTTTCCTGCACCGGTCTTCCAATTGGTGTCATTAAAAGTGATCCGGTTCCAAAGGGTCCCCGGATTGGTTCCGTCATCAAGGTAACTCCAGGTCGATTCAACCGGAATAAGGACCGTGTTCTGCGAAAACATGTGGGGGCCAAACGAAACAAAAAAAAGTAACAGCATCCCGATCTTCCTGAATCCGGGCAAGTATGCTTTAATTATTACTCTTCTTCGCTCAGCTGACATTCTTTCAACGTATTAAAATCGCCTTATAAGTATCAACTGTGTAAGGAGTTATCATCGAAATCAGGTATATCCCGGGAGGCACATTCCTGCCTCCAGAATTCTGGCCGGTCCATTCCAGGCGGTAAATCCCGGATCGATAAGTACGGTTGGTTACCAGGTAAACAGGATTTCCACCAATATCCCTGATAAGGATCTGAACCGGTAACTCCTCTTTTACTGAAAACCTTATATATGTACGACTGGTAAATGGGTTCGGAAATGACGGATAGAGTTTGACAATGTCCTCGGTGGTCTCACCATCCTCCTTATTTTCGGCTCCCGGCGTAGGATTGACATTGAAACTTTTCCATTGGTTATTTCCGTCAGGGTAACGCCCGAATGAGATATCTGATGGCAATAATGGAAAATAGAGGGTATCAACCCAGGTAAAACCTGTTGAGGTCTTGACGGAAAGTCCAACTAACTCGCCCGTTCCGGTTAGTTTAAATCCAAGGTGATCCGGCCCCAGGGTGTGCCGCTCGTCTGCAAATAATACGAGATATCCTTTCGGAGGTACCGTTGTGACCAAAGGGCTGTTACCCGGAATCAGCCACTTTCCGGGGTTATCGATATTGTCTGTTATATACATTCCCCCCAGGTTAACGGTCGTGTTCCCCGGATTATAAATTTCAATCCAATCAGAGCAGGATCCCAGCCGATCCGGATAATAGCTAAGATTGACGGGCATTACCTCATTAATTGAAAGATCAGGAATATCACCGGTGAAACTGAAGTGGCCGACAATGGACGATTTCCATTCGAACTTTTGGGAGAGCTCTCCTTCAGTATACAACTGACTTCCTGAGCTTTCTGTTCCGACCGTTCCCGTCAGCGTTAAGTCAAAAATTAAGTCGGAACTCGTGGGACTGACCTGATGAACTTCCACTGCTATCACATTATCTCCGGATCGTAGGGCTGAGGTAGGAATGTCGAACTGGAAATAGGTGGTTTCGGCCTCATTATCGGCTCCCAAAGATGCCCAGGTTCCAAAGTCCGAAACTGCCGGCATGTTTGAACGAACTACCTCGGTACCATTCAGGTAAACAATCGCACCATCATCGCGAAGCAATCCAACTGTTAGTTTTGACCACTGAGTTGCTGATTTTACCCGAAATGTTCTTCGGAAAAGGGAACTAATGTATTTGTTCTGAGTGTCAGGGCCATAGGATATGATGGTACAGGCATTTTCATCATTGTAGCCAAGCCAGGCGCAACCCTGGGGCCAGGTTTCAGAGAATGTCACATCTTTCCATGATGAACCCGGATATATACCGGTATCAAGGTATTTCCAGTTGCTTAGCGGAGGAATCAGCTTAACAGTATCGCCGGTGGTCAGTGCATTCGTTTTAACTTCCCAATTGTCAAATTTATACCGGGGATTCGCGTAACCCTGAATGGATAATGTTTGATTGGTAAAATAGGTTGCGTTGACGTTTTTTGATACGGTCATGGAATTATCAACCAGCAACTGGCCTGCTATGGGTGGATCAACCGAAAATGAGACTTCCACCGGGTCCGCCAAGTCATAGTAAGTTTGTAAAAATCCAAGGACAAAATTTTTCCGTTGTCGGGCAAAATTCCGCAGGTAATCAACGTTATCAACCCATTTGGAATAACTCTCAAGAGCAGGTGTTTCAAAATAGCCCAGAATCGGATCCATAAATGTCCAGCCGTGATAATTTTTCCATCTCGAGATATGGCGTGCCATTTCAGGGGCGATGTTCGACTGCAGACTGTCAATAATGTGCAGCATACGGTCGGAAGCGAAGGTGGTGTTGAGGTGACTCTGGAAAGTTTTCAGGAACAGATCCCTGAATTCAGGGTTGGTCATCATGATACGAAAGAAATCCGTTGAGCCGGGATATTCCGGGGGATTCTCGAGTGTGGCCCATTCGAGAGTATTGTGCCATACATAATTGAATGCAAGGTCAAGGTCAAAAATGATCCACCTCCAAACTCCGTTCTCAATCCGGGGTCGCCAATATTTGATGTTCCCTGCAGGCCAGTCATTATTTGCGAAAAAAATCTCGGCAACATTGTAATTAATATATTCCTGTACATCAATCCGGTCCTTTACCCAGGCAAAATTATCGGCATTGGTCATGTCGTTGCTTTTTATGAAAGTCAGGAGTTCCGTATAATTCTTGGAATCCCCTTCTTTAACATCCATGGCAAGCTGTGAAATTAAGTCGAGGTTGGCTTTATCAAAACCATGATTGTCCTCAATATAATCATCTCCGATAAATTCCCGAATGTTATGTATGCCCCAGTAAACTCCGTTCAGGAAAACAATCGATGGACGGTACGCCTGATAGTCGATGTCCATTCGTCCGGCAATTATAGTTTGGGACATGCCATCCTTCATCATTGAAAAGGCCCAATCGTTACCGGAGGTTCTGAGCTTAATTTCGTTAAATGTTTTTATCGGCTTATCCTTGAAAAACCTGTAGTCAAACCTGGGTTCACTGTATTCACGACGGGCAGTAAGCCTTAATGACTTCTGACTGGCCGTTCGGGACAGTGCGCCGGAAATCTTTAAACCTGATAACTGGGCGATTTTCACAGACCGGTCCTGTTCAAAAAACTCCACGAATGCCTCCTTTTCCCAATCCTGCCAAAAATTGCCATTCCCCCATCCCCAAACATAATTTTTACCGGGAACATAAATCCCTGTATCCTCATCCCAGAGGTTTTTAGGATTTGTTGTGATAGAAAAAACGGGAAGGGCAGTAGGTTCATTGATAAAGTAAGTCTGTGTCACGATGGGTGACCCTGAAGCTTCATCCTTGTATACGCGAGCACGGATAACCGTTGTTTCCTTGATCTCAAGGGGAATTGTATAGCGGTCAGAACCCGTCGACGGATCCGAGCCGTCACGGGTATACCGGATAATACCGGATCCGCCCGGGATGGATATAGTAACTGAAACCGGTCCTCCATAGAATCCGCGTTCGATCGAAAATGTGGGTGGCGGACTTATCAGATTGCCTGTCTGTCCGTTATTAGTTTGCCCGGGGGTCGGTTGCAGGAAGAAAACCCACTCATCCGACCCGTCCGTAAGCCTGCCATATGATACATTAGATACTTGCGATGCAAACCTTACCGAATCCATCATAATCCCCATCGTGGAGGTTAAGGTAATATACTCACCGGCCATGTTCAACCTAAAGTTAGTATGTACAGTGGAATTCTTATTATCAGCCCAAACAAGAAGGAAACCGCCTGCAGAAATCTGGGTTTCGCCTGAAAATGCCCATTTAAACAAGTTCGCTGGGTCATCGGAAAGAAACATTCCATTGAGGCTTATTGCCTGGTTACTTGAATTATACAATTCTATCCAGTCGCCATACTCAGCAAAATCCGGATCCTGTATTCCATTGTCATTATCGGAACAAAACTCATTAATTTTTATCTGAGCCTGTGCAGAAAAAGTCAAAGAAAAAATAAAAAACAAAGTCAGTATCCAGGCACCGAATGAGGAATTCCAGAAAAAAAACAATGGTATTTGTTTCATGAAATCATACTACTAATTCTAGCCAAATGCTTACTATTCGCAAATATCATGCAAATTAGTAAAACGCTGAAAATAACGAAATGTTAAGTGGCTAAGACCGGAGCTGCGACATCGGAATATAACCGACCCTCCGGATAATTATTTCTGCTTCTCTCCTATTATTGGGGGGCAAGCCATCAACCAGCCACAAATTAATCCGAATTTCGGCATTTCGAATCCGGGGTCCCTGGGCACTGTTAAAGAGCCAGCTATTTATGGAACCACCCTGAGAGGATTTTTCAGGATGGCCGTGGTAACTCTCAAAGAAGACAAAATCCCTACCGGTAGTAAACTCATGGGTACTGTAGTCGCCTTTAAGCTCAACCTGGAAACGATGAATATTCTTGCTACGGGTATAGGGCTGCACAACAAATTGTGCATTAAAATTTTCCGGATTGCCCCAACAGCTCAGTTCGATATCAACCTCCTGATGGTGAAAACGGGGATGTGTATTCCATGTGAACAGGCCGGCTACCACATTTGGGTCTAACTTGTCAGCCCTCGAAGCCACTTGAAAAGTAAATTTTCCGTCAGGGAATTTCCTTTGTGAAATGATCTCTGCACAATACCAGTGCCCGTTTTTTTCCTTGATCTTCAGATGCAGGAATCCTTGAGCATCGACCCATACCTGATCAGTTCCCGAGCCAAAAAAATTCGGACCCGGTCCAACCACCGATGATGACTCTTTGACAAACCACGTAAAACCAGAAAACTGAATAGTCCTCAATTGCCGTAATGACGGTTGGTATGTTGCACACGATGGAAGTAACAGCAAAATGAAAATCAGAGCAATTTTTATAATTGCCAGTCCTTCCAATTCACTGTACTTTCCGGGTTTTTGATTCATTTCAATGTGCGGTAATAGTCATTCATTATTTTTTTCATCATCGGGCGGTAGAGCCTGTAGAAAAATTTCGAACGCTCAGAAATGTCATCATTATAAAAGGTAAACGAAAGCAGACCTGTACCGGCGAAATAGGCGGACCTTGTTTTTATTTGGTTGTCGCTGAAATCTGCTCCGAAATAATAATAGGGAGAAGGTCCGGTTGATTCCATCACGGCGGGAAACTCAGAGGGAATATTAAACAAATTCAAAATGGAGTCCCCCTTTTCATTCGCCTCGATCCGGAATGTTGAAACAATGGTATTGCTATCGTTGGAGGGAAGCGAGATATCAAACCAGAAAGGATAATGAACCTTATCGATCATTTTGAATTTCCTTTGTCCATACTCTCCTGTATAGATATACGGGATTATTACGTTAAGATGTGTTGAATCCTCAAGAATCTCAATCCAGTCATCCTCCCTTGCAAACACTATTCCACCTTTAATAAATGGCCATACTCCACCATGCTGTTTAAGATAATTGGTGTAAACCCACATAGGAAGTTCTTTATTTTCGACCGGGTCCAGCGGATCAAAATAGCGACCAACCCAGCCTGTCCATTTTGCATTTATCACTTTACCCGCTTCATACCGGATGTCCCTGTTTGTTGGATGGTGATAATAATTAAATTCCGTTAAAATCAGCTTTCGCTGGGCCTTCATGCGTTGTAAAAGATAAAGCTCTTTTTTTGTCATGCCGCCATAAATCTCGCTTGAGCGTTCTTTCCAAAGGAGGGTATCCCTGAACCATTCATTAAAATAAATACCGTACATATCTGTATAATAGACCATATCCAGCTCATTGGAAAGTGAATCGATCTCTTGATAGGTAAGGTTGGCCTTGGAAATCTTGTTAAAACTGGCAATGCCGGTGGAGCTGACCGTTGAGGAATCTACCGTCGCTGAAACAATGCTATCAAGATCAAAAACATTATAATCTCCACCTCGTTCTACCGGGAAAAAGCCCCAGTAATCTTTCTTGATCTTGTACATTTTGCGGTCGGGCTTGGCAAATTTAAGGTGTGTAAGAATCCAGTTGAATGATCGGTGCTCAGGACAAAAATTCTCCGGTACCGTTTTGTCCAGAATGAAAATATTTATCGGTCTGACGGGCCGGAAAGCCCATGCCAGAAAACTCCATAACGGGATAAGGAGTATTGCGACTATCAGAAATCTTATAAAACGTGGCGACATTTGGCTGATTATTAAATAAAACAGACCTCTCGTTGAGGGTTATGTAAAAATAATTATTTAGCCGACACCAAAAAAATAGCCGGGCGTTTGTTTAGGTCAGGAACTTTCCGTGACCACTCCCATACCTGGGCGGTTCGAATATACTCAGAAGTGGATGTCAGGTCCGCCGAAACAGACAACCAGGATTCCGGTGAAAGAGTTTGGATCAGGTCGGAGAGCAATTGCCTGTTCCGGTAAGGAGCCTCGATAAAGATCTGAGTTTCCTTGTGCAATCTGGATCTCTGTTCAATCTCCCTTATTTTTTTTATTCGTTCGGGCGGTTTCACGGGAAGATAGCCTAGGAAAGCAAAACTTTGTCCGTTCAATCCGGATGCCATCAGTGCCAGAATTACCGAACTGGGGCCGGTCAGGGGTTTAACCAGAATTCCCGATTGATGGGCCAGCCGGACAATGTCAGCACCAGGGTCTGCCACGCCTGGGCAACCTGATTCAGACAGCACTCCCCCATCAGCACCCTGAAGGATAGGATTTAACAATGGGGCCAGTTCAGGTTCACGTGTATGTTCGTTAAGCATGCCCCACTCAATCTCATCCAAAACCTCCTTTAATCCGGCCCTAACAAGGAAACGACGGGCGCTTTTTTCGTTTTCAATAATGAAGTACCTGATTTTGCGCACTTGTTCGAGTACGCATTGAGATAACACACTTGTCGGATTACCATCATCCAGAACATTGGGTATGAGCCAGAGAGTCCCTTTCATCCTTCAAATGTATAAAAAACCCTATGATTGCTATCTTTGCAGATCACTATTCGAAATGACTTCCCAACCTTCCATTACGTTGCTTGGCACTGGAACCTCACTTGGTGTTCCAATCATCGGCTGCCAATGCAAGGTTTGTACCTCATCGGATCCACGCGATAACCGGCTGAGGTCATCAGCCCTCATTAAATGGAACGGTCAAACCCTGCTTATAGATGCCGGCCCTGATTTCCGGCAGCAAATGCTGCGCGCAGACATCACCAGCCTGGATTCCATCCTGTTAACCCATGAACACAAAGACCATGTTTCTGGATTGGACGACATTCGGGCGCTTAATTTTCTCCATAAAAAAGCAATTGATATCTATTCTGAAAAACGGGTTCAGGATTCAATCCGCAAAGATTTTGCCTACGTTTTTGCACTTATACAATATCCGGGAATTCCTCAGATGATTCTTCATTCAATTGATATTGAAAATTTTAACATCGGAATCAACACAATAATCCCTATCCGGGCATACCATTACAAACTACCCATCCTCGGTTTTCGCTTTGGTGATATAACCTACATAACCGATGCAAGCTCCATTCCAGAAAAGGAAATAGAGAAGATTAAGGGATCCGGCACTCTTATAATCAACGCGCTAAGGTGGGACGTACATATGTCGCACTTCAGCATCAAGGAAGCAATTAAGCTTATTGAGACTATTTCACCAAAAAAGGCGTACCTGACCCATCTGTCCCATCAGGCGGGCCTGCATGCTGACTTATTGAAAAAATTGCCGGACAGAATTGAGCCGGGCTATGATGGATTGACAATCTGCGGTTAGTTGACTTCTATCAGCTCCACATCAAACACGAGCGGGGAATATCCGGGAATCCCAGAATTACCGTAAGGTCCATATGCAAGCGCAGAAGGAATCAGCAGAATAGCCTTTCCCCCCTCTTTCATATAGGCAATGCCTTCGTCCCATCCTTTGATGACTGACCCGGATCCCAGCGTAAATGTGTAGATTCCTGAATCGAAAACAGTTCCATCAGTAAAGGTACCCTTATATCTGACCTTGACCAGGTCTCCCTTATCTGCATCGGCACCAGTACCCCGCTTTGTTTCTATATAGTAGAGTCCACTCGCCGTAGGGCTTTCGGCATAACCGTGATCTTCGAGATATTTTGTCATAGCCATTTTCTCCTTTTCGATCGGATCATCCTTGGTACATCCGTTCAGGCACAGGATCAGGCTCAAACTGAGAAGGAATGGAATGAAAATTCTGTTCATGTGTTAATCATCTTATTTCCAATAATTCAACGTCGAACACGAGCGTTGAGTATGGCAGGATCAGGTTAGAATATCCGTTCTTGCCATAGGCCAAATCCGAGGGAATAATGAATCTCGCCTGTCCACCCTCCTTCATTAAAAGAAAGCCCTCTTCCCAGCCTTTTATCACCTGGCCCTGGCCCAGTACGAAATTGAATGGCTTTCCGCGCTGCACCGAGGAGTCGAATATCTTACCATCAATAGTCTTTCCGGTGTAATGGACTACCAGGGTCTTGCCATTCTCGGCCTTCCTGCCGTTGCCTTGTTTTAACTCCACGTAGTAAAGACCGGATGCAGAAGGTTTTGCGGTTGTATTGGTCAGTTCGATAAAATCCTTCAGCAGTCCCATCTCCTGTTCAGGATCTGTATGATAAATACTGGCTTTTTCTTCCTCCAGTTCCTGAGAAGTTAAAATGTTCTTTAGTTTTAAATAAATATAAACGGGATCACCTTGCTGAAACTCGACTGGTAAATCCCTTTTTTTGTGCTTTTCGAAAAAGCTGGCAGCATCCAGTTTAAAGCAAACACTGTCCCCAACCTGAATCAGGGATAGGGCTGTATAAAAGTCACCCTTATACATTGGCTTGCCAAGCTGCATTCTGTAAAAGGCTGATTGATCCACCACTGTTCCGTCCCCAGTAGATATTTTCATGGATACTACCAGAATATCACCAGGGGATGGAGTTACTCCCTGCGGGTTCATTGTAAAGAAACGGTAGGAGATTCCAGATGGATGCTTGTGAAATCCCTTTTCGGACTGGTTACAGGATTGAAAGGCAAGGACAATGAAAATGCTGGCAATCCAGTTATTCCGATTCATAATTTAAATTTTCGACAAATATAGTATTGTCAACTGTTTCGCAACTTTGTAACGGTGCGGATTTTTATCCTGTATAACAGAATTGCCCTCGGCGGGATTTTATTCCCATCACCTACCATTCCAAAGCCCAGGTGAGGTGGCAGAATGAGCCTGGCACTGTCACCCTGGTGCAGCAGCTGAACTGCCTCATGGAGTCCGGATTCAGCCTCAGAATTCTCAACGCGAAATACCTTCGGACCCAATTTTACGGAAGAATAGCATGGGGTTCCGTCAAGCAATGATATGGTATAATCAAGGGTAACTTCATCCCCTGATGAGATATCGGGATTTTTTTCAGATTTAGCCTGGTTGTCCGGTAAAATCTCGTAAAAAAGGCCGGTAGCGGTTTCCTTAAGATTCCAGCCCCTCCTTATGGCTTCAGATCGGATAATAGTTGCATCCTGACGGACAAGATATTGGTTTATCTTAAACAATTGCTCTTGCTTACTGATCTTTTCAAGATTGTCAGGAGGGGGAACCTGCCGCGTATGCTGGCAACTTGAAAGGAAAAGAGCAAACAGAAACATGAACACAATCCCACCCGATCGCATGGTTAGTCAGGATTTCGAATTTGTTAGCAATCCCTGGTATATTTCCACGGCACCTTCAAAATGCTTCAAGGCTTGTTCCATATTGCCAAAGAATCGTCCGCCGGCAGCATTCAGGTGGCCGCCTCCATTAAAATAACGGCTGGCAAACTCATTGGCTGGGAAATTGCCCGTGGACCGAAGCGAGAGTTTTATATGATCTTCTTGTTCGGTAAATAAAACAGAAAAAATAACCTCCCCGATTGAGAGTGGATAATTCACAAAACCCTCTGTATCACCCTTTTTATGATTGAATTGCTTAAGTTCGGCCCTTGTCAGGTCAATATATGCCGCACCCGTTCCGGGGATGATCTTCATCTTTTGCACAAGGCTGTAACCTAGCAAGCGCATCCTGTCAGAAGAAAACTGGCCATAAACCTCCTCATAAATGCGGTCTTTATTCCCTCCAAGTCTCATAAGGGAGGCAACCGTCTCGAAGATTTCAGGATAAGAACAGCTGACCTTAAATCCGACCGTATCAGTCATTATTCCTGCTAACAGACACGTCGCCGCATCCGGCGAAATCATGGCCTCCATCTCCAGTGAAACAGCCATCAGGTAGATTAATTCCGCTGTAGATCCCCTTGTCGGATCAATACGGGTCATATCCGTAAATTGTTCCTGAGGTGGATGATGGTCGATCAATAGGGTCGGACTTGTTCCAGCCCTGAAAAGACACTCCAAATCGCCAAGCCGGTCAGGGGAATTGAAATCGACACAAATAATCATATCTGCAGTGCGAAACGCTTCTGCAGCTGCTTTCTTTCCGTTCTTCCGCTCGAAAATTATAAGATCCTTGTGGCCAGGCAGCCACTTTAAAAAACCAGGAGCAGCGTCAGGAACCGCAGCAGTAACGGTGTGCCCCATCGCCGTAAGGATGTGCTTAAAGCCCAAGGCTGATCCCACTGCATCTCCATCGGGATTCTTATGACTAAGGATTAGCAGGTTACGAGGTTCGGACAGAAATTTTTTAAACTCTTCCAAAATATTTTCCACAATTGGGCAACAACTTGCTTTATTTTTATCAGCCAAAGATAGCAATGTCAAAACACCCAATCAGGTAATTCACTACTTTTATGAAATAAGTAAAAAATCATGTCTGGAAACATAACATTTACAATCATTAAGCCGGGAGCAGTTGCTCACGAGCATATCGGAGATATCCTGAAAATGATTTCAGAGGCCGGATTCTGGACAGCGGCAATGAAATACGTTAAGCTGAGCCCCGGTCAGGCCTCATATTTCTACGATGTCCACCGGGGAAAACCCTTCTTTGATGGATTGGTGGATTTTATGACATCCGGTCCTATTCTTGTTGCCATTCTCGAGCGTCGGCAATACGGACCCTGCAAAAGCTGAACCCGGTACGATCCGGAAACTGTTTGCCGAATCGATTCAACGTAATGCGGTACACGGATCAGACTCGGATATAAATGCCCGAAAAGAGGCTGATTTTTTCTTTTCCAAAAGTGAGCGATTTGACCGGCACGGCAACTTTCTGGAACTGGTCCCCTGAGTAAGGCAGCGAGGTTTATCGGATGATGATCTCGTCAATAATCTGATAACCGGCCCTTCGGTTGATCTCCTGCATTAATCCTTCCCGGATTAGGTTTAATTCATTTTTTACAACCGATGAACGGATGGTTACAAACAACTTACGATCCCGGATATGAACCGATTGGGTCGTTCGAGAAACTAATTTACCTACAATATCATCCCATTGGGCTACAATTTCACGTTCCTTTAGCCTTTTCTGCAAACCTGTATCGGTAAGGAATTCTTCGATTATGTCACCGAGACTTCGGGTAGTTGTCCTGCGGATTACCATTATTCCTGAAGTTTAATGGACTCCGGTGAAACTTTGAATAGTTTGTAATCGACCGGTATCGATGAAAGAATGCTGTTCAAATGCTGCTGGTCTTTATCTGTAATAAAAATCTGGCCAAAATGATCGGCGGCTACGAGGCGGATGATTTGGGTAACCCGCTCAGAATCTAGTTTATCAAAAACATCATCCAATAGAATTATCGGTCTTACGCCAGCAACCCGCTTGAGAAAATCATATTGGGCCATTTTAAGGGAAACGAGGTACGTTTTTTGCTGCCCCTGAGAGCCCTGGGTTTTAATCGGATATCCGGCCAACTGGAGAATAAGGTCATCACGGTGGATCCCTGAAGTCGTGAACTGAAGGATTCTGTCGCGATTTCGGTTCTCTCGCAAAAGCGCCAGTGTATCTCCCCCATCCAGCTGCGAAAGATACCTGAGCCCTACAGTTTCATTGCCGCATGAAATGGTGGTGTAATAATTCTGGAAAATTGGCATCAGGTTAGAAACGAACTCTTTTCGCCGATTATGAATCCGGTTGCCGGTTTCTGCCATCTTCTCATCCCACATGACCAAAAGGTCGTCATCAAAAAACTGATTCCGGTGAAAATCCTTCAGGATCCGATTTCGCTGGGTCAAAGCTTTGTTATATTGGATGAGATCCTCAAGGTATTGCCGGTCGTATTGCGAGATAACACTGTTCATGTACCGCCGGCGCTCCTCACTTCCATCCATGATCAGGCTTCCGTCGGCAGGTGATACCATAACCAGGGGAATCAGTCCGATGTGATCAGCGAGCCTGGGATACTCCTTTTCATTTCTACGGATTTTTTTCTTTTGGTCGGGTTTAAATGCACATTGTATTCTCTCAGTTCTATCATCAAAAACAAATTCACCCTCGATAAGAAAAAAATCCTCCTCATGCTTGATAATCTCACCGTCCGGGGAATTGAAATAGGACTTGCAAAACGCCAGGTAATAAATCGAATCAAATAAGTTAGTCTTTCCAACACCGTTGTTGCCTACAAAGCAGTTCAATTTCGGGGAAAACTCAACGGCAAGTTCACCGTAGGTTTTAAAATTGGACAGACTAAGTTTCCGCAGGTGCATCAGGTTTATATTTGGCCCTAAAAATAGTAATAGTCGGGGTGGGAAAATGCCCTTCTCATATTTTTACCGGTGCTATTTCAAATCAGGGATAATTGTTCTAAATTTGCATGTTTTTTATTTGAAAATCATATGGCGAGCAAAGCAAAAGGTAAACAGGAAGATAATTTAGAAGTTGTTGAGCATGCACTGAGCAGCACCGAACATTTTATTGAAAAGAATCAAAAGAATATTACAATCGCACTGATTGTTATCGTCGCAGTTGTTGGAATCTTTCTGGGATATAAAAGGTTTATTGTAAGTCCGAAAGAAAAGGATGCAAAGAATGAGATTTTTGCGGCTGAGCAATATTTTGAAAAAGATTCGTTCAACCTCGCCCTTAACGGAGATGGGAATAATCTCGGATTTCTCGATGTAATTGACAAATACAAATCGACCAAACCCGGGAAACTTGCAAGGTATTATGCGGGTATCTCCTATTTGAAATTGGGTAAGTTTCAGGAGGCAATTGATGAACTCAAGAAGTTCACGCTGAAGGACAAACTGGTGAAGCCGATGGCCATTGGTGCTATCGGTGATGCCTATGTGGAGCTTGGGAACAATAAGGAAGGGATCAGCTATTATACCAAGGCTGCCAGGGAAAACTCAAATTCCTTTACCACACCGATATTCCTTATGAAAGCTGCAGAACTTCTGGAAGAAGGTAAGGAATACGGCAAAGCAATCAGCCTCTATGAAGAAATTCAAAAAGAGTATCCTGAGTCGGCGGAAGGACGAAAGATTGAAAAATACATAGCCCGAGCCCAGGCTGGACTGAAAAACTAATTTTTTTTCATACTAACAGCCGGGCTTGCCCGGCTTTTTTTTTCACCTATGGCAACTCATCTTAAGAACCTTTCAAAGTATGAAACTGATGGCATTCCCAGTGGAAAGGGTCTCTCCATCGGTATTGTTGTATCGGAATGGAACAAACAGGTAACCGATGCCCTTACTTCCGGTGCTGAGTCAACGCTTCTTCAGCATGGTGTACAGGCTGGAAACATTTTCGTGCATCACGTGCCGGGTAGTTTTGAACTCCCGATGGGTGCTCAATTCCTGATTGATTCTTTACATCCTGATGCTGTTATTATTTTGGGATGCGTCATTCAGGGAGAAACCCGCCACTTCGAATTTATCTGTCAGGCAGTGGCACAGGGCTGCATGGACCTGGGCCTGAAATCCAACGTGCCCGTAATTTTTGGGGTTCTGACAACCAACTCTCTGGAACAGGCACTCGATCGTGCCGGGGGAAAACATGGCAACAAGGGTATTGAAGCTGCGGTTACGGCACTTCAAATGATTGCACTTAAAAACGGACTTCGCCCCTGATTCTGCATTCCAGAATTATCTCCTGGGCTGAACACCCCTCTCCTTTGCCATCTGCTCCAGTCGTTCCTGAAATTTGGACCTCTTAACCGGTTTCTTCTGATTCTCCTTCAGCTTGTTGAGAATCTTTTCCTCGTTAATGGTGCGCCGAATAACTATTTGCTGCAGGTAAGATATAACGTTAGAGAAGAAATAGTAAAGGCTAAGGCCTGAAGCATAACTATTAAACCAAACCAGCATCATTACCGGCATCAGGTACATCATTAATTTCATCCCCGGGACTGGCTGGGCGGTACTGGTCTGGTCCATGCTCATCTTGGTCGTCACGAGCATGGATATTGCCATCAGGAGGGTAAACAGGCTTATATGATCTCCGTAGGCCGGTATTGTAAAAGGAAGGTTAAGTATTGAATCATAGGACGAGAGATCTGTAGCCCAAAGGAATTTTTGCTGTCTTAATTCAATGGAAGATGGGAAGAACCGGAAAAGCGCCAGCCAGATCGGCATCTGCAAAAGGGCCGGAAGGCATCCACCTAAAGGATTAACCCCTGCCTTTTTATAAAGCGCCATGGTAGCCTTCTGCTTTTCCATAGCCTTGTCAGGCGTACTGAACTTTTTGGTCAGTTCATCTATCTGCGGCTTAAGTACCTTCATTTTAGCCGCTGAAACCGATGATTTATAGCTTAATGGAAAAACCAACAGTTTAAAAAACACGGTTAACAGGATAATGATAATCCCATAATTCGTGATTCCACCCTCTAAATAATGGAAGATGTTAATAACAAACCACTTGTTTATCCATGCTATAAAATTCCAACCCAGATCGACCAGACTGGACAACTCGTGCCCTTCTGCCTGTAAGATTTTGTAATGGTTTGGTATAAAATAGAATGCGAAAGGGATTTCCTGAACACTCTTGCTGTCAAAGGGAATGGCTATTTCTGCGGTGCAAGTTTTAAGTTTCCGGGATTGTTCCGTTTTGTCCGTTGTATTGATCCGGGCGCTGCTCATTGGGGTTCCTGCCATCAAAACAGTAGAGAAAAACTGCTGTTTGAAAGCAATCCATTCAATCTTCGTCGTCAGATCCTCGCTACCGGCTTTACGGGGTTGAAGCTTTCCAACCTCATCCTCAAAAAACTTATAATAGATAGAAGAATAGTCTTTCTCAAATTTCCACCCCTTCTCCTGCTGACGGAGATCGGAGGACCAGTCCAGATAAATCATGTTGGTGTTGGCCCCGATCAGTTGCTCCATGCCATGCAATTTGATGGAAAAGCTGACCTTATAGGAATCCGGTTCTACGGAATACACATAGTCCATATAGCTATCCGGACCGGCATTCATCCGGAGAATGACGGTTTTGGCCTGTTCTTCAGCGGATACAAGCCTCTCCTCACCCTGGGGAATGAAATATAGGTCCTGTGTTGCAATCTGGCGGTTTTGGGAGAAAAAATTCAGGTTAAAACGAGATGAATCACCGTCAAAAAGAATTAAGGGCTCCCCACGGCTTGTTTTATACTCCTTGAGTTCGACCGAGTAGGGACGGCCACCTTTGGTTGAAAGTTTAACCCTTAGTTTCTTGTTTTCCAGGTAAATGAACTCTTCCTGTCCCACAGCGGCTTCGGCAAAGCTGCCAAGCTCATTAACTCTCTGCTGCTGCAAAGCCTCGGGGGTAAGAATCCCTGGATCCTGCCTGACCGTGTCCAAGGAGGCCTTGAGGCGCTGGGCTTCAATGCTGTTCTGTATTTCAACCTTTGCTATAGAGTCCCTTTGCCGGTTTGCCCGTTCGATTTCGTCCTTTGACGGCCGTGTAAAAATGCTGTAGACGATGAGCAGCAAACCCATCAACAATAAGCCAATCAGTGACCTTTTATCCATTTCCAGAATTTCTATTGATTACCCAAAAATTGAGCGGGCTAAAATAAGGAATTATTCCAAGGCAGCCTTAACGAAGTTGACAAAAAGAGGATGAGGCTGAATTACAGTGCTTTTATACTCGGGATGGAATTGAACTCCGACAAACCATTTATGGGATGGGATTTCCATGATCTCGACGAGGTTGGTATCGGGATTAATTCCGGATGGGACCATTCCTGCGTTTTTAAATACATCCATATACGCGTTGTTAAACTCGAACCGGTGCCGGTGTCTTTCACTGACGCACTCCTTTTTGTATATCCTGGCAGCCCGGGAACCTTTGGTAAGGTTGCAGGTATAAGCACCGAGCCTCATGGTTCCCCCTTTATCTATGATATCTTTCTGGTCCTCCATCAGGTCGATAACCGGGTCCGGCGTTTTACTGTCCATCTCGGTGGAATGTGCCTTAGTAAGTCCCAGAACATTTCTGGCAAACTCAATTACAGCACATTGCATTCCCAAACAAACTCCAAGGAAAGGAATGTTATTTTCCCTTGCGAAACGTACCGCATTGATCTTTCCTTCAATTCCCCGATGTCCGAATCCGGGAGCTACGAGTATTCCCTTGAGGTCACCAAGCTTTTGCCTGATATCACCTTGTTCAAGAGATTCAGAATGAATCCATTGGAGATCCACCCTGCAGTTGTTTACGGCACCGGCATGAATAAACGATTCCGATATGGATTTATAGGCATCATGCAGTTCAACGTATTTTCCGATGAGGCCTATTTTCACCGTTTGTGCCGGATTCTTAACGGATTTTACAAATTCCCGCCAGGGTTCAATATCTATCTTATCTAGAATCGGTAATTTAAATTTCTCCAGGATAATCTGATCGAGGCCTTCTTTTTGCATAAGCAAGGGAACCTCATAAATGGTGCTCACATCCCGGCTTTCAATAACCGACCTTTCATCAACATTACAAAAGAGGGCTACCTTTTTCCGGATTTCCCGATTCAGTTGTCTTTCAGTCCTCAGAACAAGAACATCTGCCTGAACTCCCTCCTCCTGCAGCATTTTTACGGAGTGTTGCGTAGGTTTGGTCTTCAGCTCGCCGGAGGCACTAAGATAGGGAACGAGGGTAAGGTGGACAACCAAAACCCGATCGCCCATTTCCCACTTGAGCTGACGAACCGATTCTATGTAGGGTAACGACTCGATATCACCCACGGTTCCTCCAATCTCCGTAATCACAATATCAAATTTGCCTTTGGATCCGAGAATCTTGATACGCCTTTTGATCTCATCCGTTATATGC